>PVMK01135497.1_pt1 | contig 278522 bp, 261 predicted proteins | sample 1853481 | NCBI WGS metagenome assembly PVMK01 (sample SAMN08533507, study PRJNA380276) | Marine sediment metagenome, whole genome shotgun sequencing project.
CCGGTCAGGTCATGGTTTGCAATGACCTCGTTGTCGTGGGGGTCATCGCAATCGACAACGGGCACATCCTCTACCTCATCGAACGACTCTGGGTCATCGAAACACGTGCCAACGTCGAGTTTCAACACCGAGGCGGAACAGGCCGCCAGGACCACGGCGCCGACGAATAGGACCGATGCCGCGATGCGTCTGATACTGAACTCTCCCATTCCCCGCTCCCTGTGGTGTCGTTCGAACTCATCATACGCGCTCATCCCCGCCGGTCAGAATCATGTCACGGAAAATGTAGAAGTTGATTTGCACCTATGGCGGTAGTGGTTATAACCTTGCCTAAACAAATTCCTTAGGTAGGGGAATACTATGCTCGGAGGAGCCATGCAACGACTTACGATCATCGCCCTGCTCGTCGCCCTTGTCGGGGCGGCCTGCTCGAGCGGTGGTAGCGACGACAGCATCACGGTCTACTCCGGACGGAGCGAGGATCTCGTTCAACCGCTCATCGACCGATTCGTCGAGGAGACGGGCATCGAGGTGAACGTCCGCTATGCAGGTTCATCTGACCTCGCTGCAACGATCCTCGAGGAGGGCAGCAGCTCCCCCGCCGACCTGTTCTTCGCGCAGGACCCCGCATCGCTCGGGACCGTGGCCCTTGCAGGACTCTTTGTGGCACTTCCCTCAGCCATCACGGGCAAGGTCCCCGCAAGGTTCTCGGACAAGGACGGGCAGTGGGTCGGCACCTCCGGGCGCGCGAGAGTCGTTGTGTACGACGGCACGAAGATCGATCCGTCAGATCTGCCCAAGACCGAGGATGGTTTCACCGAGGCCGAGTGGAACGGCAGGACTGCGATTGCACCGACCAATGGCTCGTTCCTTGCATTCGTTGCAGCGAAGATCCTCACAGACGGTGAAGAAGCCACACTTGTGTGGCTGAAGGGCATGGCTGCGAACTCATCGCCCACATACCCGAAGAACTCTCCGATCGTTGCAGCCGTGAATGCCGGAGAGATCGAGACCGGTCTCGTCAACCACTACTACTTGCTCAGGGCACTTGCCGAGAGTCCGGACGAGGTCGGCGCGAACTTCTTCTTCACAGTCCCAACCGCGGGATCGCTCGTAATGCCTGCCGGTGCAGGAATCTTGAAGAGTTCCGGCAATCAGAAGGCAGCGCAGCAGTTCGTCGAGTTCATGCTCGGGGAGATCGCCCAGACCTACTTCGCCGAAGAGACCTTCGAGTACCCGCTCGTACCCGGCGTGGCAGCAAACGACCTGTTGCCGCCGATCGACACCATTCCAACACCAGACATCGATCTGTCCGACCTAGCGAATGTCCTTGATCTGGCAACTGACCTTGTGGCGGAGGCTGGGCTTATTTGAACACCAGGAGCTCGATTGTTGACGTTGGCGTCGTTGCGGGGACACCCGCAGCGGCGCCCGGTCGCCTTCGGGCACAGGTCAGGAAGGCACCTTGGTGGCTCTGGGCGGGTGCGCTCGCTGTGCTTGCTCCAGTGACGATATCGATCGGAGCACTGTTCGTAAGAGCATTCGGCGCATCCTCCACCGTGTGGGACACGTTATTCACGACGAGGACGCTTCGCCTGACGGGTCGGTCGTTTCTGCTGACCACTCTCGTCAGTGTCTCAGCGGTGATCATCGGCGTGGCAGGCGCTTGGATCCTCACGAGAACGGATCTCCGATTCAAGGCCGTTTGGGCGGTCGCGTTCGCGATGCCGCTCGTGATCCCCTCGTACGTCATTGCCATGACGCTCATCTCCTCCGGAGGACCAAGGGGGCTCTTCGCCGATCTCATCGGTCTCCCCCTCCCCCATGTAAGAGGTCTCATCGGGGCATGGATCACGCTCACCCTCTCGACGTACCCCTATGTCTTCCTCATCACCTCTGCCGCAATGCATCGGACAGACCCCTCTCTCGAAGAGGCTGCCCGTAGTCTCGGTTCCACTCCGACGAGGGTGTTCCGCACGATCGTCGTGCCACAGCTTCGCCCTGCGATCGGGGCAGGCGCTCTGCTTGTTGCGCTGTACACGCTCTCGGATTTTGGATCCGTGTCCCTCATGCGACTCGACGTGTTCACCAGAACCATCTACGCCCAGTACTCCGGAAGGATCGATCGCACTCCAGCAATCGTGCTGTCGATCGTCCTCATGCTCATCGCAGGCGTGATCATCTGGGGTGAGCAGCGAACCAGGGGTAGAGGTGCCTATTTCTCGCAGAAACCGACGCGGCCCCCAAGCGTCTACAGACTCTCACGTCTGAAACGAGTGAGCGCAAACACGTTTCTGACGATCACAGTGGGTTTCGGCGCGGTCCTTCCGATCTTCGTGCTGATCGGGTGGGCACTCCAGAGTGTCGCTGCAGGCGAGGGTTTCTTCGTGTCATGGGCAGCAGTTCGGGGCTCCATGACCGGTGCAACTCTCGCGGCAATCCTTGCAATGGCTGCCGCGGTGCCCATCGTCGTGCTCGGCGTTCGCTACACGTCGCGCAGGACCGTGTGGCTGGAGCGGTCGGCATTCTGGGTATTCTCACTGCCTCACCTCACCGTTGCGATAGCCGTCGTCGCCTTCACCGTCAGATACGCAAGGCCGGTGTATCAGTCACTCCTCGTGCTCGTGATCGTGTACGCGGCGATCTTCCTCGCTCAGGTCACCGGGCCGGCCAGGGCGTCGCTGCTACAGGTGAACCCTGCTCTCGAAGAGGCATCACGCTCGCTCGGAAAGGGATCGTTTGCAACGCTCATGAGTGTGACGATTCCGATGATCTCGAAGGGACTGTTGGCCGGTGGAGCGCTCGTGTTCGTGACGACGCTCAAGGAGCTGCCCGCAACCCTTCTGCTGAGCCCGACAGGGTTCACCACGCTTGCGGTGCGCATATGGGCCGCTGCTGACGAGGCTCTGTATGCGAGGGCTGCATCCTCGGCACTGATCCTTGTCGCCGTATCCGCACTGCCTGTCTACTACCTTTCGATCAAACCGAAGGGTGTCGTGGACCGATGACTGATCCGGTCATCTCATTGGACGGCGTGACCGTCAGATACGGCGATGTCGCTGCGATCGAAGGCTTCACACTTGAGATCGATGAGGGTTCACTCGTGGCGCTCGTCGGACCGTCCGGATGCGGGAAGACGACTGCGCTCAGGGCTATCGCCGGTTTCGAGCAACCAACGGTCGGCACGATCACGATCCGTGGCGAGGTCGTTTCGGGGAGACACGTGATGGTCGCGCCCGAACACAGAAACGTCGGGATGGTGTTCCAGGAGTACGCCCTCTTCCCACACATCTCCGTGGCGGAGAACGTCGGCTACGGGGTAAGGGGCTCCGATCGGGTTCGCAGGGTCGAAGAGGTCCTCGAACTCGTTGGACTTGACACCCTCGGCGATCGGTTCCCCCACGAGCTGTCCGGCGGTGAGCAGCAGAGGGTCGCCCTGGCGAGAGCCCTGGCGCCCGAACCCGAAGTCGTGCTGCTCGATGAGCCGTTCTCGAACCTCGATGCCCCACAACGCGAACGGATGCGGCGCGAACTCCGCAAGATCCTCAAGACTGCCCGTGTCACGGCGATCTTTGTCACCCACGATCAAGCAGAGGCTCTCGCGATTGCAGACGTGATCGCCGTGATGCGAGAAGGACACATCCGCCAGGTGGGCGCACCAGATGATGTGTACGCCGCACCCGTGAGCCCGTGGGTCGCCAAGTTCCTCGGCGATGCCGTGTTGTTCGACGGCACGGTCTCCGGCGGCTCGGTATCGACGGTGCTTGGATCGGTGCCCACGATCCTCCCCGACGGTGTTGAGGCCAGGGTGATGATCCGGCCCGAATGGATCATGCCGACAACAACCGACAATGGGACAGGACTCGTGGTCGACAGGGAGTTCTACGGCCATGACCAGCGTGTCGAGATCGAACTCGACGAAGGAGCCATCATCGAGGCCCTTGTGCCGACCCGCAAGGCGATTCACGTCGGGGACAGGGTCAGCATCGAACTCGCAGACTCGATCGTGTACGAGGCGTGAAGGCGCGGTCGGTTCTCAGGACCATCGAATGGCACGCGCACCCACCAGCCTGATATCCATCACCAGGCATCTTTCTACTTGACAATCGAACATATGTTCGATAGATTTATCGTATGAGTAACCGGAACTCGGCTAATGGCTGGGCGATGGACTCGAATGACGACGATGCCCCGGTCGGCGATCTTCCCCCGCTTCCCAGCGAGTCTGTCGTACCCAGTGACCGCCCACAAGTATCAGACCAGGGACGATCGAACGTTGAAGCGTTCCAGGAGCGGCTTGATCGGCTTGCTGATGACGTGTTGGAGAAGTCGACGATCGAGCTGGGTCGCGCGATCAACGCCTCCCACGCCCAGTTCGCTCTACAGGTCCGCGAACTCGAGCGGCGCAACATCCCTGAACTCGACCATCACCTGACGACGACCGGCTGGTTGAAGCGACACTGTCAGATGACGGCGACCGAAGCCTCAGGAACCGTAAAGACTGCCAGGGCGATGGTCCACATGCCAACGGTGACGAGCAATGCCCTTGAAGGCATGGTGCCTCCACGTTCCATTCAGCTTCTTGGCCAGGCGAGGGACAGGCACCCGAATCCGTTCTTCGAGCACGAACCGGTATTCGGCGACATTGCAACGTATCTTTCGGTCAGAGACCTGCGTCGCGCCATCGCGCACTGGGAGCAACAGGTCGACTTCCCACGGGCGCTCGGTGATGTTGAGCATCAAGAGGGACTCCGCAGCCTGTATCTGGCACAGATGATGGACGGTATGGGCGACATCAGAGGCTCCCTCTCCCCTGAGCTGTACCACATCGTGAAGACGGTCGTGGATGCCAAAGTCAACCCGACCCTCTTCGACAGTGGCGATCACAGAACCCCCGCCCAAAGACGCGCAGACGCACTCGGTGACATCTGTCAGTTCTACCTCGACCACAACCGCGATGCCGTGACATCCGGTGGTGAGAAGCCACACGTCACCGTCACTGTTGACTACGAGGTACTCAGCGGACAGGTGAGGCGGTTGCCCGAGATCGACGGAAGCCCTGTGACGCCAGAAACTGTACGTCGCATTACATGTGACGCAGGGATCATCCCCATGGTCCTCGGTTCGGACTCCGAACCACTCGATGTTGGACGCAGGACACGCACGATCCCACCGGCGATACGCCGAGCCATCGAGAACCAACACAGCAGCTGCACATGGCCGGGATGCGACGCACCACTCTCATGGTGCGACATCCACCACATCATCCACTGGGCGGACGGAGGTAGAACCAACCTCCCCAACCTCACACCGCTCTGTCGAAGACACCACACAGCGACGCACAAAGGTGAGAAACCACCACCAGATACCTGATCGCAAGGCCTACTCGGTGGGCAATCCCCGATCATCGGACTCGGACTCAGGATGTTCACGAGGAGGTTCCTCGCGCCCAGGCGCGAGCGGCGGTTCCCAATCCGGGGGGATCTCGTCCTGGACGATCAAGGATGGAGGCAGTAGAGCCGCAGGCGTCGGATCGCCAACGCGTGCCGCGGCAAGACCCATGACCCATGCACCGACACCCCAAACGACACCGACCAGATACAAGAATCCTCCAACGACGGGGATCAACCAGATGCCCACTCGCCATAGAACGGCACCGATCACGAAGGCTCCGAAGAGCCCGCCACGGTTCCACAGAATTCGATTCCCGAGCGCTGTCACAGCGGGAACCGGGCCGATGATGAACGCGATACCGCCGATCAGGACACCAATGGCGGCGAGGGGCAACCCGACGAGGGTCATCGCAAGGATCACGACGGCTGCGGGGAACACGATCACCGTTACCAGGCCGACCAGGAACGAACGGATGGGCTTGGCGAGAATCGAACCGACTGCCCTGCTGCCCGAGCCTCGCAACAGCCACAGCGCAACGAATCCGGCAACGAGGAACCCAAGGAAGCTGATGATCGTGGCGAGGCTGAGGATGACCCCGTAGATGAAGTTGCCCCTCGTGGGGAGCCGCGTAACGGTGCCGGTGATCTGAGCAGACGGATCGATGTCTGCTCCGGATGGGGACCGGTACAACACGTCGCCACCGACCAGGGCGCCGCTTTCGATGTTGAGTCCCTGAGTAGCGATGTCGACGTCGCCATCGACGGAGCCCGCGATGGTCGTGCGCAACATGCGACCGCGCACGTCCCGACCGACATCCCCATCTACGGTCAGCGCGCCACCAAAGGCCATCACATCGCGCCCGACGACACCTGTTGGATCGATGAGCACAGAAGCTGCAGCGACGAACACGTCGCTGTCAACGGTTCCGGCAACGCGCAGGCTTCCGGCCGTGCCCTTGAGCGAGCCACCGATCCTCCCCCCTTCGGCCAAGGTCACGTTGCCAACTGAGAAGACAGTCACAGATCCGGTGACCTCACCCGTGATGGTGAGACTCCCAGAGAAGATGATCACATCACCTTCGACGACACCCTCGATCTGTCCGGAGGTCGCTGCGACGTACTGGTCCTCGGTGACCGTGTCGTCCTCGCGCACGATGTACCGATCGGTCGTGACGAGGGCAGCGAAGCTCGTGAGCGACGGGAGCAACACCGCGAGCACGGCGACGGCTCCGACGGCGAAGTACCGGGTCTTCGAGAGAGCCTGTCGATCAGAGGGGGAGTGCTTCACGAACCACATCTAGTAGCGGCCAGGGCACAATACCGAACAGAACGGTCACAACCGCGGAGATCACGATCGCGAACCTTGCAGACAGGCTCGGATCGATCTCGTCGTCGTCCTCACCGCCTGACGAGAAGATTGCCGAAACGACCCGCAGGTAGAACGCAAAACCGATCACGGTTGTCAACGTACCGATGACGACGAGCCATAGATACCCGGCCTCGCCCGCAACGACGAATGCGAAGACCTTTCCGACGAACCCGGCGAAGAATGGCATTCCTGACATCCCGAACATGATGATCGCAAGAAGCCAACCCATCTCGGGAGACCTCCTGGCGAGTCCTTTGAACGAGTCGATCGGTGCCGAGCTCGAAGTAGGACCGCATACGACCGAGACGATCGTGAACGCGCCGACGATCATGAATGCGTATGTGGAGACGTAGAACCACATCGCTGGAACACCGTCGATTCCACCGACCATCGCCGCAAGGAGATATCCCGAATGGGCGACACCTGAGTACGCGAGCAACCGTTTGAGATCCTTCTGCACTAGCGCCATGGTTGTGCCCACGATCATCGAAACCGCTGCGATCACTGCAACGATGGGCATCCAGGTATCGATCTGGGAAACGAACCCACCGATGAAGATCCGGGAGAGGGCAGCGAAACCAGCGATCTTGACGCCAGCAGCCATAAGGCCGACCGCGCCACTGGGCGCACCTTGGTACACATCTGGTGCCCACTGATGGAACGGCGCCGCGGAGACCTTGAAGAAGAGACCAACGAACATCAGCGCGAGGCCCACGAGAAGGATTCCGGGCTCTGTGATGATCGTGAGCGAGAAGAAGTTCCTGATCGAGTTGGCTCCGTAGATCGTAAGAGACCCGGTTGCTGCAAAGGTGAGCGCGACGCCGTAGAGGAACATCGCCGACGCAAGGGATCCAAGGAGGAAATACTTGAGTGCGGACTCGTCCGACTTGCGCGAACCCCTGATGAATCCGGCGAGGACATAGAAGCTGATCGAGGCTGTCTCGAGGCCGATGAAGATCACCACGAGGTTCGGGGTCACCGTCATCATGTGCAATCCGGCAACAGCGAGCAGCGAGAGCGCAACGAACTCGGCGGACCGTTTGCCGAGCTGTCCGACAAGGTCCCACGATCCGAGCAGCGCCACGAACCCGACGAGCCCGAGCACGACGGCGGCGAACGCAGATAGTCCGTCCATGACGACCATCGGCGAGCGCATGATCACGAGTTCCGGGGTCGAGAAGAAGAATCCGCCAGATCCTTCGGCGACTTCGCGCCACTGGAGTATGCCCGCTCCTGCGGATGCAAGGAATGTGAGACCTGCAATGGGTGCCCAGACCTTGGTTCCCTTGCCCGAGATGACGGCAACAAACAGTACGAGGAGTGCTCCGGCGAGTTGGATCACCTCGAATGCGACGGGTAGGAATGCTGCGTTCTCCATCAGCCCTCCTCTCCCTTGCCATGTTCGACATCGATCACGCCATCTGCTCTGCCGAACTCAGGCACCTCGAACCCCGTTGTGGCTTCGATGCGATCAAGGATGATCTCGACACTGGGCTCCACGCGATCGAACACGGGCTTGGGGTACACACCGATACCGATGATGAGGACGATCAAAGGAGCAAGAATGGCGATCTCCCTGAATCCCAGATCTTTCAGACCCTCCAGCTTCGAGTTCGTCACCGGCCCGGTGAACACACGCTCGTATGCCCACAGCAGATAGATCGCAGCGAGGATGACACCCGAACCAGCGATAACCGTCAGAACAGGGAGGGTCAGATACGCACCGATCAGAATCGTGAATTCTCCGATGAATCCGGAGAGCCCAGGCAGGCCTGCAGACGCAAAAGCTGAGAAGAGGAAGATTCCCGCGTACACGGGCATCACCTTTGCGAGGCCTCCGTAGTCAGCGATCTTCCTGGTGTGTGTCCGTTCGTACACCATGCCGATGAGGAGGAACAGCGCGCCGGTTGTGAGCCCGTGACTGATCATCAGAACGACGGAACCCGAGAGTCCCTGAGTTGTGAGGGCGAAGGTGCCGAGAACGATGAACCCCATGTGACTCACAGACGAGTACGCGATGAGACGTTTGATATCGGGCTGCACGATCGCAACCGCGGCTCCGTACACGATCCCTATCACACCGAGGACAGCAAGAGGAACCGCCAGGTCGACAGCAGCTTGGGGGAACAGCGTGAGGTTGAACCTCAAGAAACCGTACGTACCCATCTTGAGCAGGACGCCTGCCAGGATGACCGAGCCGGCCGTCGGCGCTTCCGTGTGGGCGTCAGGCAGCCATGTGTGGAACGGGAACAGCGGAATCTTGATCGCGAACGCGATCGCGAATCCGACGAAGAGAGCCAGTTCGGCAATCGAACTGAGTTCGATCGCGAGCATGTTTCTGAAGTCGAAGTTCGCAAGCGTTCCGAGCTGATCGCCGGTAAGGACACCAAGGGCGACGATCGATGCAAGAAGGAACGCAGACCCGACTGCGGTGAACAGCACGAACTTGAGTGATGCATATGCACGGTTCTCCGACCCCCACATCGAGATCAGCATGTACATGGGGATCAGCACGATCTCGAAGAATGCAAAGAACACGAAGAGGTCCAGCGTGAGGAACACACCGAGCACCCCGGTTTCGAGGATGAGCATCAGAACCATGTATGTCTTTGCCCTATCGCTGATCGAACGGGATGCCGCGATGCTGATGGGGAAGAGCAGCGCGGTGAGCACGACCATGAAGAGGGAGATCCCATCAACGGCCAACGTCCACGAGATCCCGAACGATTCGACAAGCACGATGTGCTCGCCGAATTGGAACGCTGCGTCTCCGGCTGTGAAGTTCCAAAGTACGTAGATAGCAGCAGCAAGGGGCGGGATCGACATCGCAACGGAAATCGGGTACACCAGTTCGGTTCGCCGTTTCGGTAGAAGGCCAACGACCACGGCTCCTACCAACGGGAGAGCGATGAGAATACTGAGGACCGGCATCAGAAGCCCCCTCCGACAACGACGAAGACAACGACGAGAACCACGCCGGCCACCGCAAGACCCCCGGCGTATTCGCGAACTTGGCCCGTCTGCATCTTTCCAAGGACCGAGCCGAAGCCACGGACTCCGCGTCCGATGCCATGTGCGGCGCCATCGATGACCTTCGGGTCCATGGTTTCAGCGGCCCAGTCAGATGCCTTCCTGCCCGGTGCAACGATGGTGCGTCCGTACAGTTCGTCCACGCCGAACGCAGCGAGTGAGCGCTGCCAGAACTTCCCCTCCTCGGCAGGAAGCTCATCAACGTTGTACATGCGCCATGCCAGGACGATGCCCACTGTGGCAACGATGAGGGCAAGCGTCGCGAGCATCGCAAACGACCCGAACGAGGGAGCTTCGATGTGGGCAACACCCTCGAACGACGATTCGAGGAAATGTTCGAACGCAAGTCGCACCGGTGTGTTGATCACGCCAGCGGACACGGTGAAGAATCCGAGGACGATGAGGGGAACAGTCATGGTTGCAGGAGATTCATGCGGATGGACCCCGTCGTCCCATCTCGGCTTCCCGAGAAACGTCATCACGAAGAGCCTGGTCATGTAGAACGCGGTGAGCAGGGCGACGAGAAGCCCAATGGCCCAAAGCAAGACGAATCCGCCGCCCTTTGCGAAAGTGGCTGCCAGGATCTCGTCCTTCGACCAGAAACCCGAGAACGGGAACATGCCTGAGATGGCAAGCCAGGCTGCTCCCATCGTTATGAACGTGATCGGCATCTTCTTTCGAAGGCCACCCATCTTCGACATGTCTTGCTCATCAGCCATGGCGTGGATCACGGAGCCAGCGCCGAGAAACAACAGGGCCTTGAAGAATGCATGCGTCGTGAGATGGAATATCCCGGCCGTGTATGCGCCCACGCCGACACCGAGAACCATGTAGCCGAGCTGACTGATCGTCGAATACGCAAGCACTTTCTTGATGTCCGTCTGGGAGATCGCGATGAGCGCAGCAAGCAGAGCAGTTGCGGTACCCACGACGGCAACGATCGCTCCGGTCACAGGAGCCATATCGAACAGAACGGCTGACCTGGCCATCATGAACACGCCTGCGGTCACCATCGTCGCTGCGTGGATGAGAGCCGAAACCGGCGTGGGACCTTCCATTGCGTCCGGTAGCCAGATATGGAGGGGAAGCTGGGCAGATTTGCCCGCTGCACCAACGAACAACAACAAAGTGATGGCCGTCGCCGTTCCGACGGTGATCACAGTCGGGGCCGAAGCGAAGATCGTATGGAAGTCGAGCGTTCCGAACGACACGAAGATGATCATCAGCGCTACAAGGAATCCCCAGTCACCGATCCGGTTGACGATGAACGCCTTCTTGCCTGCTGCGGCGGCGCTTGGCTTTGTGAACCAAAATGAGATGAGTAGGTATGAGGAGAGTCCCACAAGCTCCCAGCCGACGAACATCACCGCGTAGTTGGCTGCGAGCACGAGGATCATCATCGAAGCGATGAACAGGTTCATGAAGGCGAAGAAACGTGGATAACGCTCATCACCGCGCATGTAGCCGATCGAGTAGAGATGGATCAACGCCCCAATCCCCGTCACGATCATCGTCATGAGCGCGGACAACGGATCCCAAAGGATCGCAGCGTCGACTCCTATGGCTGGGATCCATGAGAAGAGATAGATCGTCTCGGGATCGCCCGAACCGGTAACGAGCGAGAGAGCTGCTGGCACGGCGATCGCCCATGAGACGGCAACGAAACCAAAGGCAAGCCAACCCGAGAGCGGTTGACCGATTCGCCTACCAAAGAGCAGGTTGATCACCGCACCGGCGAGTGGCAATGCCACCACGAGCCAGAGAAGATCGGTCATGTCAGCCTTTCATCTCTGATAGCTCGTCAACATTCGCGCTGGAGCGCGTGCGGAACACAGCCACGATGATCGCTAGGCCGATCGTGACCTCTGCTGCGGCAACGACCATCACGAACACCGCTGAGACCTGTCCTTCGATGAGTCCGAGCTCTTTGCTCACCGCAACGAATGTCAGGTTCACGGCATTGAGCATCAGTTCGATGGACATGAACATCACGAGCGCATTGCGACGGATCAAGACACCAGCCACACCGATGGAGAAGAGCGCCGCACCCAGTAGGAGGTACCACGTGACGGTGACACTCATCGGGATGCCTCCTCTTCTGTGGATTCGAGCTGGTAGTAAGCAAGAGCGATCGTCCCAACGGCGGCGATGGTCAGCAACATCACGGTGGACAGGAACACGACTGTCCAGGTACCGAAGATCTCGTCGGCAACCGCCTCGGCTGAGCCGTAGAGGTTCGGTCTGCCGAAGGCTCCCGACCCGGTGATCCACGCGGCCCGCCCGGCGAGGGCAATGGCAGCGAAGAACCCGATCCCGACAACGGCTGTCATCACACGCTGGACCGGTACCTGCGCACCGTATGCGTCGGTCTTGTCAACGCCGATCAGCATGATGACGAAAAGGAACAGTGTCATCACGGCTCCGGCGTAGATGATGACCTGAACCACCGCGACGAACGGAGCGTCGAGCATGAGATAGAGGACGGCAAGGCTGAACATTGCCACGAGGAGACCCATCGCCGAGTACACGGGGTTCGATGCCGTCACCATTCCTATGGCTCCGACAAGGGCCACTGCAGCAAAGATGATGAAGAGGATCGTCTCAACCATCGGTCACCTCCTCATCCCCCGAAACGGACTGGCCCTTCTCTGCAGGAAGCTCGCCGGTACGAGCCGATGGGCTCCACTGGATGATGCCCTCATAATCTGCGCGACCCGATGGTGAGGTCGCACGCAGCCATCCGTCACCGATCCTGAGCTCGTTGAGATCAATCAGGTTCGAGTCCGGCTGGGGATGGTTCGGAGTTCCGTCAGGCTCGACGAGAAGGTCATCTTTCGTATAGATCGCTTCGCCGCGATCAGTCGTCGACATCTCAAAGAGATGGGTCATCGTGATCGCCTCTGTCGGGCATGCTTCGACGCACATGGCGCAGAAGATGCAGCGAAGCATGTTGATCTCATAGACGAACCCGTAGCGTTCGCCTTCGCTGACCGGTTCATCGGGCGGGTTGTCCGCACCACGGACGTAGATACAGTTCGCAGGGCATATCCCTGCGCAAAGTTCACAACCGATGCACTTCTCGGTCCCGTCCAGGTTTCGGTTCAGCACATGGCGGCCGTGAAAACGCTCAGGCTTGACACGCTTCTCGTCCGGGTATTGGATCGTGACACGTGGCCTCGTGACCTGACGCATTGTCACGGCGAACCCTCGGAAGGGACCAAGGAGGTCTGCGAACCAGCTCATGGTGAAATCCTCATGTCCACGGTGCTCCGAAGTCGCGGAACCCGAGGGCGATGGCAACGAGGATGATCCAGGCAAGAGACACCGGGATGAGTTTCTTCCACCCGAGAGCCATCAGTTGGTCGTATCGCATGCGGGGCAGGCTCGCCCTCACCCAAACGAAGAACAGGACGATGAGCCAGGTCTTTGCCAGGAACCAGAAGATGGGGAGGAACCACTGCAACACCGTTGGTCCGAAGACAGGTCCGGACCAGCCACCAAGGAAGAGAGCCGTCGTGAGCGCAGAGATGTTGAAGACGTTGATGTATTCCGCAAGGAAGAACAGCGCGAACCTCATGCCTGAATACTCCGTGTGGAAACCGCCGACGATCTCCTGTTCGGCCTCGGCGAGGTCGAAGGGTGGTCGGTTCGTCTCTGCGAAACCGGCTATGAGAAAGATCACGAACGAGGGAACCAGGATGAGATTCCATGCAGGGATGATCCCGCCGAATGTTCCCTGCTGAACCTCGACGATCGATGTGATCGAGAGAGAACCACTGAACATCACGACCGGCACGAGAGCGAGACCCATTGCGGCCTCGTACGAGATCATCTGGGCAGACGCCCTGACAGACCCCAGCAGCGGATACTTCGAGCCAGACGCCCAACCGGCAAGGGTCACGGCGTACACGCCTATCGAAGACATCGCAAGGATGTAGAGCAGCCCGACGTTGATGTCCATGGCCGCAAGGGAGTATGACGTCTCATTGACAACGATCGGCGCACCGATCGGAATCACGAGGAACATCAGCAGAGCCGTGACCATCGCGATGACGGGAGCCGCTATGTAGAGGCCGAACTCCGCCCTTGCAGGCGTGATGCCCTCCTTGAAGATGGCCTTCAGGCCGTCCGCGAGGGTCTGGAGGATTCCGAATGGCCCAGCTCTGCTCGGCCCGATCCTGTTCTGGAGATCTGACACGAACTTGCGCTCCACCCAGACCAGTAGCAGCACGGTCACGAGCAGGAACACGAATGCGAATAGCACGCGAATCCCTGCTTCGATGAAGATGCTCATGCGTCACCCGCAAGCGTCTCGACGCGAATGGTTGGCGTCGCGGGGACCGACCTCGTCGCACGATGATTGTGCGGCAGGACGACTGAACGTTCGGGGACGTCCCTGTCGATGACGACCGGCAGCTCGGTTCCGCCGATACTCACCGATGTCCCATCTTTGACCGTCAACGCCGCTGCGTCCTTCGGATGCATCCTCACAGAGCCGGGGGGGACAAGTCCCCTCAGCGATTCGGCGTGCTGTGTGAGTACGCCCGCGTCATAGAGCGAAGGCTCCATGTGAAGCGTGAACCGATCGGTGACAACGGGCACGCTCACGTCGAGCGGGATGTGTCCGAGCGGCTGGATCGCATCCGGCAGCGGAACGATCGCACCATCCTCACCCGCCTCGAAGGTGAGGTAATCCGCTGTCATCCCTGCGTACGCAGGCGCCGTTGCAGCGATCTCCTTGTTGATGATCTGCCAGTCCGACGCCCCGAGGTCCGATCCCATGCTCTGGGCGATACCGTCGAGAGCAGCCGTCACCGTCATCGATCGTCCCCGTGGCTGAACCGATCTCCGGAGCCGCTGCACACGACCCTCGAGGTTGGTAACTGTTCCATCGATCTCACCCCACACGGCCATGGGGAGGATCACATCTGCCATCGCGGTCGAGTCCGTGACGAAAGCGTCGAGGGCGATAACGAACTCTGCAGCGTTCAGTGCGCTCTCGGCAAGTGCAGGATCGGGACATTCCCTGATCGGATCCGCACCAACGAGAACAACCGCCCTCAGGTCACTGTCGACGAGTGCCTCGAGCATCGCCATGGAGTCCTTGCCCACGGCCTCCGGCAGCGGCCCCCACACGTCTTCGAGGGCAGCGACAGCAGCTTCGTCGTTGGTGCTTGCGCGCCCGGGGAGGAGCGTTGGCGCAAGCCCCATGTCGAGCGCCCCGAACACGTTTGCTCGAGAGAGCAATGGCATCAGCTTTGCCTCCGGAAGCGTCCGTGCGAACGATGCAACCGCCTCAGAGAGCATGGGGTTCTCAGTGATGGATGAACGTCCAACGAGAGCGACGACAGGCCCTTTGCGAAGCGAATCGATCACTGCCTGATGGGCAGCATCGCCTCGAGCGAGCTTCCGAAGGACCTCCGGGCCGGAACCTGCACGATATCGAACCGTGTGTGTGGCGATCGGGTCGAGTCCTGTTGCAACAGGACTGACGACAACGAGTGTTGCGCCGGCGAGGACGGCCTTGCGCACCCTCAGGTAGAGGACGGGAAGGGTCTCTTTGAGGTCGGAGCACCACACAAGGATCGTATTCGCTTTGTCGAGGTCGACAACAGACGCCCTTGATACGGCAGCTGCAGCGAGGTGCGGGTCGATGCCATCTCCCACCATCGCATCGACATGGGGTGACCCGATGACGGATCGCATGAACTTGCCAAGCGCAAACGCTTCCTCGTTTGTACCGGAAGCACCGCCGATCGCACCGACCTCTGAGCCGACATAGCCTCCGAGACTGCTGGCGACGGTCTCGATCGCCTCGGTCCATGATGCCTCTCTGAAGACATCACCATCGCGGATCAGTGGCGTTGTGATCCGATCGTCTGACTGGAACGCTGAGAACGCGAACCTGTCCTTGTCTGAGAGCCATCCGTCGTTGAGCGCGTCGTTCTCCGCGCCGTATACGCGCAGGATCCTTCCTCGCGAACTGTGAACGTCCACGGACGATTGCATGGCATCCACCAGCGATGCGGATCTGACGGATTCAAGATCCCACGGCCGCGCCTTGAAGCGGTAATCAACAGACGTGAGGGCACCAACGGGACACACCTGGACGGTGTTGCCCGAGAAGTACGACGAGAAGGGCTCATTCGGAAAGGTGTTGATCTGCACATTGCTGCCACGGTCGATGAATTCGATGAGTGGGTCCCCGGCGATGTCATCTGCCACCCGCACGCAGCGGTCGCACAACACGCAGCGCTCGCGGTCGAGCAGCACGAGCTCAGACACGGGTATCGGTTTGATGTACGTGCGCTTCTCTTCGATGAATCTGCTCTCACCCGCACCGTGGCCGAGCGCCTGATCCTGGAGCGGACACTCGCCTCCCTTGTCACAAACCGGGCAGTCGAGTGGGTGGTTGAGGAGGAGGAATTCAAGGACGCCTCCCTGTGCCTTCTTGACGACCTCAGAAGACGTGTCGACAACCATTCCAGGCGAAACGGTTGTCGTGCACGATGGCACCAACACCGTGCCACGAGGACCCTCGACTTCTACGAGGCACATCCTGCACTTTCCGACAGGTTCGAGCTTGTCGTGGTGACAGAAACGTGGGATGTACTCGCCGACCTTCTCGGCAGCCATGATGAGGGGTTCACCTTCAGTGACTTCATGGGTGACGCCGTTGATCGTGATCGAAACCGTGTTGAGCTCAGCCAACGGCGACCTCGCTTCTCGCGATCATCGACTCGATCTCGGGCATGAACCAACGCGTGATCGATGTGATCGGAGACACGGATGAGGGACCAAGCGGACAGATGGTCGTCATTGCCGGGGGCCATTGCAACCCTGGTGAGATGTTGTCTGAGATGTCGAGCATGAGATCGATGTCTTCCGGGCGCCCGTCTCCGTCGAGGATCCGTTTGAGCACGGCCTCGAGCCAGAATGTGCCCTCCCTACAAGGGGTGCACTGGCCACATGATTCGTGTGCGAAGAACCGAACGATGCGATGTGCAGCTGCAACAACGTTGGTTGTGTCGTCCATCACCACGACAGCTCCGGCGCCAATCATCGATCCGTTCGCCGCAACGTCATCGATCGACACGATCGTATCGAGGTGCTCATCCGGCACGAACCAGGGCGCAGAAGCACCTCCGGGAATCCAGGTCTTGAGCGCCCTGCCGTCCGGAATTCCACCAGCGAGGTCGAAGATCAGTTCACGCCACGTCATTCCCATGACGATCTCGTAGTTGCCAGGCTTGGCAACATGGCCAGAGATGCTGAGCATCTTCGTGCCGGCAGATCGCTCGGGTCCGATAGCAGCGTATGCAGCTCCGCCGTTCGCCGTGATCCAGGGGATGTTCGAGATGGATTCAACGTTGTTGACGATCGTCGGCTTCGCGTAGAGCCCCTCTACCGCGGGGAAGGGTGGTTTGAGTCTTGGCTCTCCCCTGCGGCCCTCGAGGCTGTTGAGAAGCGCTGTCTCTTCGCCACAGATGTATGCGCCGCCTCCGAGATGGAGTGTCACTTCCAGTGAGAACTCGGATCCACGAACGCTTGCCCCCAGGTAGCCTGCCTCGTATGCCTCGTCGACTGCACGCTGCAGTCTGCGTGCAGCCTTCGGATACTCACCACGGATGTACACGAACGCGTGGTTCACGCCGAGGGCGTAACTCGAGATGATGATGCCTTCGAGAAGCTGATGTGGATCACGTTCTGTGAGCTGGCGATCGTTGAATGTGCCCGGTTCTGATTCATCGCAGTTGACCACGAGATAGCGGGGCTCTGCGGGAGCAAGGAATCCCCACTTGACACCCGTCGGGAATCCTGCGCCGCCGCGGCCACGCATGTTGGAAGCCTTGACCTCTTCGATGATGTCCTCTTTGGACATGTCATGGAGGGCCTTGGTGAGCGCTTCGTATCCGCCCGTGGCGAGGTAGCGATCGAGTGTGTGGCTGTCCGAAGGATGGGCATCCATGCGCACAGTGAGGATCTTGTCTGTCATCGACCCCCCAGTGCTGACCCGCCGGCCGAACCGTACGGCCCGAAGGCGGGGACAGGCCGCGTCGCACCTTCGGCTTCAGATGGACCCCAATCGAAGGAGCGCCGACCTCCGAAGAGTTGCTGCATCTCGTCGGCGAGAAGAACGGCAGGTTTGGTGTCTGCCAGCCACTTGATGAGCGCCTCGGCATTGTCCGGTGTGACGCCTTCGATCAGCTCGTAGTTGATCTGTACCGCAGGGGCCCCTCCGCACGCTCCGATGCATTCGACGTGTTCAACCGACACCGATCCGTCCTCGGCCGTCTCTCCGCTGGCGACACCGGTCGCCTCCTCCACAGCAGCCAACACGTCATCAGCTCCTCTGAGATAACACGAGATGGAGGTGCAGACAGAGACGAGGTATTCGCCAACCTCCTCACGCTTGAACATCGTGTAGAACGTCGCAACAGACTGCACCTGAACAGGTGTGATGTCGATGAGCTCTGCAACTTCACGCATCGCCTCGAGGGATGCGTACTCGTGCTCGAGGCTCGCGACATACAAGAGAGGCATCAGAGCCGACCTCTTCACGGGATACGAGGCGAGGATCGACTGTGCCCTCTCCTGGTTCTCGAGACTCCAATGCGAGATCACGGACATCATCGGTCAACGTCTCCGAGCACAGGATCCGTCGACGCCAGCGTCGCGATGACATCAGCGATCAGCGAGTCTGTCATCATCGCAGGGAGAGCCTGTACGGAAGCAAACGAAGGTGCCCGCCATCGCAGTCGCCAGGGCTTGGCACCACCCTTTGAAACGATGTACGCCCCGATCTCTCCACGAGGTCCCTCAACGGCCTGGTAGGCGGTTCCTGGTGGAACGACCACACCTTCGGTGAACAGTTTGAAGTGATGGATCAGTGCTTCCATCGATTCGTCGATCCGCGCCCTCGGTGGAGGTGTCACCTTTGCATCGGTGGCGCGATAGTCACCGCTCGGAATCGTATCGAGAACCTGTTCGGCTATGTGAAGCGATTGACGGATCTCATCGATTCTCACCTTGTATCGGTCGAACGAGTCGCCATGTCTGCCGAGTGGCACTTCGAAGTCGTACTGCTCGATGCCGCAATAGGGAGCGGTTTTTCGGAGATCCCAGTCGACTCCCGAGGCACGTGCGACGGGGCCGGTGACCCCGTACTGTTTGATCTCTGCGGGCGTGAGGACACCAACACCAAGCGTTCGATCCAGGAAGATCGGATTCTCGTTGAGGAGTTCCTCGTACTCGTCGACGCCGTCGTTGACCATCTTGACGAGTCTCACGATGTCCTCTTCCCAACCATCGGGAAGATCTGCCGCTACGCCACCAACCCTGATGTAGTTGTGGTTCATCCGCAGGCCGGTGGTCTTCTCGAAGAAGTCGAGACACACCTCGCGCTCACGCCAGCCGTAGATCATCATCGAGAGGGCGCCAACGTCCATTCCCATCGTCGCAGCGGACAGAAGGTGACTTGCGACACGGTTCAGCTCGGTCATGAGGATCCGGATCGCACTTGCACGCTCCGGTACCTCGAGACCGAGGAGCTGCTCGACCGCAAGCGAGAAGGCAAGTTCATTGTGGAACGGCGAGAGGTAATCCATCCGTGTCACGTTCGTTGATCCCTGTGAGTAGCTGAGCGTCTCAGCCGTCTTCTCCATCCCTGTATGGAGGTATCCGATGATCGGTTTCACACGACGGACCGTCTCGCCCTCGAGTTCCATGTGGAGGCGGAGCACACCGTGAGTGGAAGGATGTTGGGGGCCCATGTTGATGATCTGGCGCTCTTCGTCCACCACTCGCTCCGGTATGACGAAGTCATCATCCACCACGATGCCTCGCTGGATATCGAGGGCGGGGTCCTCGTCGCGATGAAGGAGTTCCTGGGCACCCTCGTCCGTGGCCTTTGCGAACGGCATGCGCTCCTCGGTGCCTGAAACCCAGATGTCGTGTTTTGTGCGCCTGGCTCCGCTCACAGGTCTGAGCTCCCTGCCTTGAACTCGACGGGCACAGCGCCCAGGTCGTAATCCTTCCGCAGTGGATGTCCCTCCCAATCATCCGGCATGAGGATGCGAGTGAGATCGGGATGACCGGGAAAGTCGATTCCGAGGAGATCGTATGCCTCGCGCTCATAGAAGTTCGCCCCGGCGAAAACATCAGTGAGTGTCTGAACAGAAGGATCGTCGTATGGGACCCTTGTCGAGATGAGGATCCTCTCGTTGACTGACATCGAGAGGAGGTTCAACGTCACCTCGAACCTGGGCGCCTCTGAGAAGTGATCCACGGCAAACAGATCGATGAACGTATCGAAACCCATGGCGAGGGCATGGGTCGCAAACGCGACCCAGTCAGATGGGGAGACTGCGATCGCATGGTACGTGGTCTCGCTCGACGCGTACGCGCGTTCCTCGGCCTCTGCGCTGTCGAAGGGCTCGATGAGCGCCTCGATGAGACCGGCATCGCCGTGACCGGCATCGCCCATCTCAGAGAATCCCTGTTGACCGCTGGATCTCGCCAGCCATGATCTTGTCGTGCAATGTCAGGATTCCGTGCATCAGCGACTGTGGTCCGGGTGGACACCCGGGGACATATATGTCGACGGGCACTACCTCGTCCACGCCCTGGACGAGCGCATAGTTGTTGAACATGCCGCCCGTCGAAGCACACGCACCCATGGAGATGACCCACTTCGGCTCCGCCATCTGGTCATAGACCTGTCTCAACACGGGAGCCATCTTCTGGCTCACGCGACCCGCAACGATCATCAGATCGGCTTGCCGGGGTGAGGCCCGAAAGACCTCCATGCCGAACCTCGCGAGGTCGTTATGGGCTGCACCTGTACCCATCATCTCGATGGCACAACACGCAAGACCGAAGGTTGCAGGCCACATCGAGCGCGTGCGTGCCCAGTTGACCCCTTTCGCAACTGTCGTCATCAGAAAACCGGGGTCAGACGACACACCAGCCATCAGGCAGCCTCTTCAAGCGATGCGTCTGGCGCGACAACCCTGCGGTAGCGGGCGCGCCGCGCAACGTTCCAATCGAGCGCACCCCGCTTCCATACGTATGCCAGGGTCTCGATGAGCATCAGCATGAAGACGACCACGGAGGCGATACCTGCCCAACCGAACTGGTCCATTCGAACCGCCCAAAGGAACAGGAAGATGATCTCAACGTCGAAGATCACGAATAGCATCGCAACCAGGTAGAACTTGACGGGGAACCGCTCCGTTGGCTCCTGGAGAGGAACGATGCCGCACTCGTATGGCGCAAGCTTTTCAGGTGTCGGATTGTTCGGCGCCAGCCATCTGGACATACCGAGCGAGATACCGGCGAATACGAGACCGAGGATGGTCATCAGAGCGATCGGGAGGTAATCAGCCAGCTCCATGAGGCGGCAGGTTACCCCCGCAGGTGTCTGCACCGGCAGTTGGTGACACGGTTTGCGTCCGACTGATTCCGGTCTGCTGAACCGTCCTACTCTTCTCCTGATGAAGGCCAGTATTCCCGATGCCACGGTGGCAAGACTCCCGCGTTATCTGCGATGTCTCACGGATATGTCCTACACCGATGGGACGTGCTCTTCCGAGGACCTCGCTGAAGCTGCAGGCGTCAACTCCGCACAGGTTCGCAAGGATCTCTCCTTCCTCGGGGCGCATGGAACGCGGGGCGTCGGATATGACCACCAGGAACTCCGGGACCAGATCCGCAAGGCACTCGGCCTCACATCGATTTACCCTGTCGTCCTGATCGGCGCAGGAAACATGGGCTCAGCGCTCGCCAACTACAAGGGCTTCAGCGCCTGGGGATTCGAGATCGTCGCCGTGCTGGACGTGGACGAAGAGAGAATCGGCACGAGGGTCGACGGACTCATCATCGAGCCACTCCAACGTCTTGAAGACATCATCACAGAAATGAGCATCCAGATCGGGATCATCGCCACACCACCGTCCGCAGCCCAATCCATCTCCGATCGTCTCACCGCATCTGGCGTGAAATCGATTCTCAACCTCGCTCCAACGATCCTCAAGATCGAAGACGACGTGTCCGTGCGTCGTGTGGATCTATCGACAGAGCTCGGAATTCTCGCGTTCCACCTGCAGAGCTGACTGCCCTATTCGTTGTCTGACTCGTATCGCTTGAGCGCGGTGAAGAACATCAGGAACAGGACCAGCGAGGCGGATGTCATGGCGATCGCAGGCAGCCTCGTCTGAAGCGAATTCAGACCCGCGAGGTTCTCCGGCCTGATTCCGCGTGGGGCGTACACAACGAACAGAAGCCCGTTGATCACGAGCCATCCGAAGGTGGCCGCACCTGTGAGCAGGAAAGACAGGCGTCTCCCAAGGTTCGTCCAGAGCAGCAGCCACCCCGACCCGATGAACACGATCACGGCACCACCGACAATGGCGAAACCTCGCGCCGCGGTTGAGAATTCATTCGGATGACCTGTCTCCGGATCCATCTGTCCGAACACGACACCGATGAGATCGATCACGAACACGCGAACGGGTCCGACCATCGAAAGCAGTGATGCCACGAAAGCGAACAGCCCGAGTGCCTCCAGCCTTGTCAACCCGGACTCGTCGCGAACCATTTTGGGGATCAAGCGGCTCATCACAGCGTCCTCTCGTACATGACGATCAATTCGATGTGCCGCTCGGACAGCACCTTGCCGAAGGCTGGCATACGCCCCGAGCCGAGTCCATTGACTCCGTACTGCTTTGCGTTCTCTGAGCCCTCGATCACGAACGCCACCTGGTCGCTCATGTCTACGAAGAGCACCTCTGATCGTCCATCGATCAGTGAGGGACCCCACGCCCCTGTTCCGGCACCCTGGTCGAAGGACGTCCCTGCGGAGTATCCGGCCGTGTGGCAGCGAGCGCAGTATCCGTTGAACAAGCCGACTGCCAGCTTTGCTTCGTCCTGTGAAACGCCCATCTCGGTCGCGAGGGCATCGAAATCGATCTCCCAGAGTCTCTGTTCGAGCGAGTTCTGGAGAAATGCAAGACCCGTCTCGAAACCTGCGAGGAATTGGTCCTGGCGCTCAGCAGTGACCGAGAGCAGCAGTACGTCGCCTTCGAGGTGTGAGAGAAGCGCCGCGGCCTCGGCAAGGTCCGTATCCCCATTCGTGAAGGCGTCGAAGGGATCAAATCGGATGTCATACGCCTCTTGGGGTTCGAATGTGTACGTGATCTCGCCCGTTACCGGCTTGATCACCGTGAGCTCGTCATACGAAACGGCTGCGATCGCCGTGAGGTCCTTCTCCGCATCGTCCGTGAGACCGTCTCTATCCGTATCAACACCCGGTTGATTACAGGTTGTGCCGACGAGTTCTGCAGAGGCCTCGGTGCACGTGCCAGGCGCTTGCAGCAGATCCTTCACGTCATCAGGGAACGTACCGACAGTGCCGAGCGTTGCTGGGGCAGCATTGACCTCCTCGATCTGGATCTCCTGGAAGTTGATGCGCTTCCGGGTTGCCTCTTCGCCACCCTCGATCTGGGTGAGTGCACGGTCTGCAGTTCCTTGGGACTTTGCGAATGCCTCATCCTGGCTCAACTGGATCGAGCGCAGGAACGAAATCACCTGATCGACCTCTTGAACCGTCATGGCACCGCCGCCGTCGAGTCCGTACGGGGGCATCGGCGTGCCCTCGCGCCCGAAGACGATCCAGTGCCGAACCTCTTGCTCGTCGTATCGGAAGAAGATGTCATCGAGGGATGGAACTGCCCAGTTCGTGTCCACTCCCGAACGCTCCTCCGTATACGCGGCTGCGCCACCGCCACCGGTCGGACCGTGACAATCGGCGCACAGGAAGGATTCGGGGCTGTACCAGTGTGCGCCCTCTTCGATGTCGAGCTCGATGGTGGCTTCCGCGAAGGCGTCCTGGCGCCCCGGTTCGTTCAATGCATACCAGGGCATGATGATCGCCATGAGAACCGACCCGAGGAGGGCCGCTCGAAGCACACGAGTGAGCTTCGTGTTCTCCAGCTCGTCATCAGAGATTCCCGGCGAGAGGTTGGCTGGCGCAGCTTCCCTGGCCGCAGCCTTTGACCGGCGGGAGTTGAGGAACAGGTAGGCCATCCAGACGAGGAGGAGAGCGACGACGAGAATGAGCGCGATGGTCCCGATCCCGAGTTCGCCACCGGAGGCAGGTTCTGATCCCCCGCCAACAGCGGCGAGCACGATGTTCAAGTAGTGCACTGTGTAATTACCCCACGCAGAATGGGCCCTGCGGATAGGCCACCGTCTTGTTCTTTGATCTTGCAGTCTGTACGACAGTGCCTGTGTCGATCACGAGCTGGCCGGCACTGTCGATGCTGACGCCGAATCGGTCGAGGTTGCGAGGCGCGGGCCCATCCTCGTACTCGCCGTGATTGTTGTACTTCGAACCGTGGCATGGACACTCGAATCCTTGGGATGAGAGGCACTCGGGGACACGGCATCCGAGGTGAGGGCACCGCTGCCAGAGAGCCATGAGTCCAATGCCGTCTGACTCGCCTCCCGCAATCACGAATGGAGTCGCTTCGAAGGACGACCCTGCCAGCTCCGACAAAGGGAAGGGAACAATCCACGACTGCGCAGACGGAACAAACTTCGGAACGACCGTACCGCCCTGAACGACCTCGGCCTTGAGGGAATCGAATGAGCCAGCCTTGATCGGTGTGCCGAAGCCACCTTTGAGTTTCGGCCAGATGAAGGCGAGGCTCGCGAGCGTGAACTGGAGCATGAAGAGACCGAACACTGCACCGATCGCCCTGTTGAAGAACTTCCTCCGAGTAACCCCGTACTCCTGTTCGGAGATCTCAATACGCGGCTCGTCATCCTGATACTCGATCGGAGCATCGACCATCGTGACGGTCGTCACGCCGCCCCCCTCCTCGACCACGCTCTCCTCCATGGCCTTGCGTCTCGCCCTGTCGGCCTTTGCGGCCTTCCGGTCGAGTTCACCCTGGGTGATCGCTCCGTCTGATTCCCTGCGCCGAGAAGCAACCGCGATGATGCCGAAGGCCGCGATGCCTGCTGCTGCGGTGATGATCAGGATGAAGATCGTTGTTGAACTCATGTGAGATCACTCATTCGAGAATCGTCTTCAGATCGTCGAAGAATATGCCGTCGCGCCAAGGGAAAACGAAGTTGAACCCTGGCCCTCGGAAGAAGGATCCGAAGATCGTCACCACCGCGGCGGCCATGATGAACACTGTGAAGATCGAGATCGCAAGCTTGCGATCTGACGGACGCACCGATGGGTTGCGATCGATGTACGGGATGAAAGCCAATGCGGCCATTCCGAAGCCGGGAATGATGATGCCTGCGACCTGCGGGTCGAAGTACGCAAGCAACTCCTGCAACCCGAGGAAGTACCACGGTGCCTTCGAGGGATTGGGCTGTTCGTTGAAGTTCGCGAACTCCAGGAGCGGTGCATCAACGAATGCAGAGAGCAATGTGAGGAAGGCAAGCATGACGAGGAGGGCGACGAACTCGATCGCAAGGAGGTGGGGCCAAACATTGACTTTGTCCTGGGGTTCCTTGCCTGTGCCCTGAATCGCACCGGCCTTCACGACAGTAAGCAACCTCTGGGTGCGCACACCCGGTGGCGGTCCGGCGGGAACAGCCGGCACCGTGGGAACCGGGAGCTGGGCACTCACCGCTGGGGCTTGCGCCACAGCAGCAGCAGCGCCAGCCATGACCGGAACAGGAGTTCCATCAGCCTTGGCCCTCGCGAACATCGCACGCTCGAGCAAAGGTTGCGGGACTCCGAACTTCTCAGCCTCCCCACCGAGATCACGCCCTCCGCCGGTAGGGGCAGCTGAGGACTGTGAACTGTCAACTGATGACTGCACCGCAGGCGGCGCATCCTCTCCCCTCATCTCAGCGAGCACATCTTCAACAGAGCGGCCCTCAGCCTTGGCTCGCGCCTCGGCCGACCGTCTCAGGAGACTATCTGGTAGCTGTGCCACGGTATCTCCTTAGAGGGGTCCAGAGAGGCCACCGTCTTTACGAACCCGCCAGAAATGGACGGCCATGAAGATGGTGATGATGAACGGCAGGAAGAGGACATGAAGGACGTAGAAACGAAGAAGTGTATCCGCTGTGATCTGGACGCCACCGATCAACGCAAAAGTCACCTGGTTTCCGAACACGGGTGCATACGCACCCATGTTGGATCCAACGGTCACAGCCCATAACGCCAGTTGATCCCAAGGGAGCAGATACCCGGTGAAGGAGAGCAGCAGCGTGAGGAGCAGAAGGACGATTCCGACGACCCAGTTGAATTCGCGCGGTGGTTTGTAAGCGCCGTGGTAGAACACGCGACTCATGTGAAGGAACACGGTGAGCACCATGATGTGGGCACCCCAACGATGCATGTTGCGCACCAACTGGCCGAAGGCAACATCTGACGCAAGCGCCTGGAGATCGAAGTAGGCCTGAGGTGATGTCGGTCGGTAATAGAACATCAGGAAGATCCCTGTGATCGTCAACAGGATGAACAGGAAGAAGCTCAACCCGCCGAGGCAGAGCGTGTATGACAGCCTCACTCCATGGCGTTTCACCTTCACGGGGTGGAGGTGATACAACACGTTGTTCATCACGACATATGAGCGATTCCTCGGCGAATCGCTGTTCTCTGAGCGCATCGGAGAGCCGGGGCGAAATATGGAATTCCACACCTGTGAATTGCGGACGTGGTCTCCCATCCCTGTCACGGCTTCCTTGAGACCGCCCTTCCCTTTTCCGTCTGCCAACCTGGCTCTCCTCGTCGAACTTCGTGCCTACCAGCGGGTGCCGTAGGCGTAACCATTCTTCGTGTCGCGGTTCCCCGTATCGTATTCCCACGGGGCTGCCTCGATGTCGTCTGTCTGTGCTGCGATCGATCCGCCGAACTTTCCGATCGTGATCACGTTGGTCGGACAACGGTCTACGCACAACTTGCACCTGGTGCATTCGGTGTCGTCGATGACGAACAGGGCCAGGTTCTCAGGCTTGTCGTTCGGGTCGTCGACGCCGAAGGTCTCAGTAATGACCTCGGTGCTGAGGATATGGATGCATTTCCACGGACAGATATCGACACAGCCTGCGCACAGGATGCACTCGGACTCATCGATGTGGATGAACTGCTTCGGCTTGACCGCAGCGTTCATGTACTCCGTATCGACGATCGCAAGCTGATAGTCGTCGCGGAACGGCGGCAACTCGAGCCAGGCTTCCTTCGCCATCAGCGGTCAACTCGCATCGGCCTGCCGTAGTTCGATACGGACATCGGTTTGGGCTTGTCAGACTTCATGCCGCGCCCCTGCCACTGGTACATGATGACCGGAATGAGCAGCAGCATCGCAGTTGCGTACCCGGCCGAGATCATGTCCTTGAGCGCAGCGTACGAGATCGCAACGTCGTTGTTCATGACAACCGCGGCAGGGATCGTTACGAAAATCTTCTGTGGGGTCCACTCGAGGGTCGCCTGTGTGAGTGTCAGGAACTGGTTCGGGATGACCGCAAAGATGATGAACAGGAGTCCGGTGAAAAGGACGGCTCCGAGCATCGCGCTCGCCCAGGTGAGCGGCCTTCCGTATACCCATGCGAACGTGACGCCCGCCATGGACATGAGCACGCCTCCAAGAGCGACAGACTGGGCAAGGGTCACAAGAACCCATCCACGAGGAACGTTCGGGTATAGAGCTCGACCGAGCGCATCGAACTCAGGGGCTTCGACCATATGGACGACAAAGGACCCACCGATGGCGACAATCAGCCCAATAAAGATGAGCGCGATTCCTGTGATGAGATGCCTGCGTTCGCTCACGAGTCTCCAAAGCGGGTTCCGCATTGTACGCCGGTGACGTTGTCTTCGACATTCAAGTCGCGTCCCGACAATTTGTCACTAGATTGGTCAGGAATCTCAGCGATCAGAGGTTGGTCGGCAAAGTCGGGAAGCGGTTCGATGAGGGATGACACCGTGTGGGCGGCTAGAGTTTCTGCGGCCCACGGGTCGAACGTACAAGACATCCCAGCAGGAGGACGCCCCAAGCGTGGCCGCCGACAGCTCACCGAAAAGACCAACTCAACCGAAGGTCGAAGACGACGGGGCGACAATCACAAGCCGATACGTGTTGATCGCGACGGCGCTGTTCGTGTTCGGGATCGGGATCACGGCGCTTGCATCTTTGCAACTGGTGCTACCCGAGCTCCTCGCTGATTCGCCGTATACAACCTACGGTCGACTGTCTCAAGCGGGCAGAACGCTGCTGGCAGATGGCTGGCTCCCGATCGCGGGACTCGGACTCGCCGCCCACGCGCTCGTCCAGATCGCAGGAACGACCCTCAAACGCAGAACCCTCGCCACCGCCGCACTCATTGCAATGGCGTTCGGGGCAATTGCGACCGCTGGTGCGATCGTCGCCGGGCTGTCATCCGGGATCGTCGGCCAGGAAGGACCGATCTGGTCAAGAGCGATCTCGGTCGTCGGATACCTACTCGCTGCGCTGGTGATCACCGCAACGGCCAAACAGAAGGCAGACGGACTCGGGCCTGCGGGCTGGTATCTCACCGCGGCGTCATGGTGGCTCGCAGCGTCTGGCGCGTTCGGACTGATTCCGCTCATGACGGGCACGGCAGGTTCGATACAGTCCGCCTTCGCAAACGTCGGCGTCCACCGATTGTTCGTGGTCACGATGGCTGTGGGCCTCCTCTACTTCGCCTTCTCGAGGATCAGCGGTGCGGACCTCTCAGAGTCGAGACCTCTGGCTGCGCTCGGGTTCTGGTCCCTGGCGCTCACGTGGGCCTTGATGGGTGGCGTCGACCTCGTGTATTCGGCGACTCCTGACTGGTACGAGACGCTCACGATTTCCTTTGCGATCGGAACGCTCGTCCCAGCACTCGCGATCACCACCGACCTTGGCCTTCTTCTCAAGGGTCATGTCCAAGACATCGGCGACAGGGCAACACTTCGATACGGAATCGTCGGCGGCCTCGCTCTCATCGGAGCAACCATTGTCAACCTACTCCTGGCTTGGAGAGCGACAAGTGCCGTCGTCCAGTTCACCACGTGGACGGCCGGTGTCGATGTTCTCCTCGTTCTCGGCGGAGGGTCCTTTGCGATCTTTGCCGCCAACAGCCTGCGAAGAGGCGGGCGGGCTTCGGGTACAAGTCTCCACTTCTCATGGTCCGTGATCGGGGTCGCTGGCGCTGCGGTTGGACTACTCGCCGGGGGAGTGGTCACAGGGTTCTCATGGATCGCAAGCCCGTCAAGTCAACTGTTCCCGAATTACGGACCGGGCTATGAGGTCGCTGTGGTGTCACTTGAACCGTTCCTGTGGATCGCGGCGATCTCTCTGACCCTCTACGCCGCTGCACAGATCGTCTACCTGGTGCGGATCAATGCATCTTCCGATGAGGGACTCGCCACCCCCGATGGCCCCTTGGAATACGACCTCGAGTTTGAGGGCTCGATGCGATACGTGACCTGGCGGAGGCTGGTGTGGGGCGCAGTCGTGGTGTGGATGGTCGGTGCGGTGTTCACCGCCGCCCTCCCGATGATGGACACGTCAGAGACGGATGCGACGATCACCGCAGACAGGTTCCGAACCTATGAACCGGGGACACCTCAGCTGACGGGTCGTGACGTCTACATCTCTCAGGGCTGTGCCGCGTGCCATACCCAGTCTGTCCGCCCGATCGTGACAGACGTCGGACTCGGTGCGGTGAGCATCGCTGGAGACTACGCACATGAGAACCCCGCCATGATGACGGGGACCCGATTCGGTCCCGATCTCACCCACATCGCAAGCCGGGAAGGATTCAGCCCTGCATCTGTTGACTCGCAACTGCGGGATCCACGGGCTTCACGTCCATGGTCGATCATGCCGTCATACTCTCATCTGTCCGACGCGGACATCAACGCACTTGTCAGCTACATCGAGACTTTGAGGTAGTGCAATGGACGAACTTCTCAAACGGGTAGCCGAACTCCGGGGGATGCCTGCATCCCTCGTGGAGCGATCCGCCCAGGCACGTGCGCAGAAGACGGGATCCACTCTCGAAGCCGTGCTCCAGGAGTGGGCGGGGGAAGCTGATTCTGCCCAGGTCGACTCAGCGGTCGACGACGGACGAACGGCGAAGGACGACGACAGCCATGCCTCAGGGTCGGATCCGGCTGACGTCGCTGCGCCTGCCGAGGTGACCACGGACCACCTCGTGAGGTTGGCGGCGGATGCCAAGCGTATGCCACCCAAGCTGATCCTCTCATCGGCAACCGCGCGCGCAGAGCATTCGGGCTCCTCGCTCGAGGAAGTGCTTGCGGATTGGGCTGGCGTGGATCTGGAAGAGCTGCGGCAGCAAGCTGCAGAGACGCCAACACCGATCAGCGCCGAGCCACCAACCGAGGATGAACCGGAGACCGAAGACCGAACTCCGAAGGCCACCGCAGCTCCAACCACAACTGCTCTCACCATGGAAGAACTGCTTGAAAGGGTCGTCGAGGTCAAAGGAATGCCTGCGGCGCTCGCAAAGCGATCCGCTGAAGCAAGGTCGAAGAAGACGGGCGAACCGGTGGAAGCTGTGCTCGCCGAGTGGGCAGGAGTGGATGCGTCGTTGGTCGTCAGCGTCACTGAGCCATCAGCTACCAGCCCTGAGTCCCCAGCCGAGCAAGAGCCGAGGGTCGAGAGTCCGGAGCCGAAGGACGAGATCGAGGTCATCGAGGCTTCACCCCCTGAAGTCAGTGACTCTGCTGATGAAGACATCGCGGTCGTCGGCGGTGGGTATCCGCGGTGGCTTGCCGCAGCGTTCGTGTTGATACCGCTTCTTGCCGTCGTCTCCATCCTCGTGGCACCGAATGGCCCAGACTGCGGAACAGCCGGCCAGCTGCTCGTTGACCCTGCAACGGGTCAAGCGCTGAACTGCGACGGATCGCAGTACGGTGTTGACGCAGCCGACTACCTCGCTGAAGGAGCCGCTCTCTACAGCCAATGCGTTGCCTGTCACGGCGCCGATGGCGCAGGCGGTGTGGGTCCTGCGTTCTCCGGGGGAGCGATACTTTCGACATTCCCGGCCGGATCATGCGATCAACACATCGCATGGGTCGATCTCGGGACGGCCGGATGGCCTGATCCGACGTACGGCGCCACAGATATCCCCGTCGGAGGCTTCGGCCTCATGCCCGCATTCGGGGGGGGAATGACCGATGGCCAAATCGCTGCCGTGTCCTTGTACGAACGTGTCGAGTTCGGCGGCCAACCGCTCGAAGAGGCTGAGATCGACTGTGGACTCGTCACTCCTGAGGGCAGCGACTCCGCCCAAGCTGCCGGTTCCTGACCGATCCTTCGGTCGCACCGCGGGTACCCTCGGCTCCATGGCAAAGACTGTTCTGGTCGTCGGTGGTGGTCCGGGGGGATCATCGGCTGCGTACTGGCTCGCCCGCAACGGCGTTGACGTTCACCTTGTGGAGAAGAAGCATTATCCGCGCGAGAAGGCCTGTGGCGACGGGCTGACGCCGAGGGCCATCAAACAGCTCCTTGACATGGGGTTCGACTTCGACGGCCTCGATCTCCACCGGGTTGACGGACTCAGGGCGTATGCGGGTGAACTCAAGATCGAGATGCCGTGGCCGGACCACTCCATATACCCGAACTGGGGTGCAACGATGCGCAGGGCTGATCTCGACGGAATAGTTGCCGGCATGGCCGCGCGGCAAGGCGCCCTTGTCGAACAGGGTGTCACGGCGACACCGATCGTCGAGAACGACACGGTCGTCGGCGTTCGCCTGGAAGACGGTGACGGTGAGCGAACCGTTCGACCCGACCTCGTGATCATCGCCGATGGATCCAATTCTCGATTCGGTCGAGGCGTTGGCGCTGTGCGCCGAAAGGACTTCCCGTTCGGCCTTGCAGTGCGCGCATACTACGAGAGCCCGAACTCAGACGACAGCTTCATCGAGAGCCAGCTCGACATCAGGGACAGAGAGGGCAGATCGATGCCTGGCTATGGCTGGGTGTTTCCGCTCGGCGACGGTGAGATCAACGTTGGAGCAGGCCTTGTGTCCACCTTCAAGGGGTGGAAGGACATCAATACGAGCAATATCCTTGATGCATACGTTGCCTCTCTTCCGGAGCACTGGAAGATCGACGAGGTCACCGTTCACACGAAGCCGATCGGCGGCAAGCTACCCATGTCGTTGTCAGTGGGTCCAAAGGTTGGGCGCAACTGGGTTCTCATCGGGGACGCCTCCGGCGCTGTGAACCCGTTCAATGGCGAGGGCATCGACTACGCATACGAAACCGCGCGCATGGCCGCCCGCCACGTCGCAGAAGCGGCCTCTGGGGCTGACTCTGCCCTTGCAGGCTATGCCCAGGACCTCGAGGAGACATACGGTGACTATCACCGGGTTGCGAGAGTCTTTGTCAGGGCGATAGGCAACCCGGCGATCATGCGATCGCTCACCACGGTCGGCCTACGTTCAAAGCCGCTCATGGAGTGGACGCTCAAGGTCATGGCGAACCTCCTCGATCCCGACGAGGCGAAGATGACCGAACATGTCTACAACGCGATCGAGCGCATCGTCAACGTCGGGCGCTGAGACCGTCAGCCACGGAAAACACGGAGCGAGTGCTCTGTGATGACTCCCTCGTCGATCACGACACCATCCTCCGTCTCGATGACCGGGACCCGGTTCGTGTACCTCTCCATGAGTTCGAGATCCAGGTCGACATCAACAAGAGTGACCCGATCTTCACCGAACACGGACCGCGCGACTGCAATGCCCTTGTCACATAGCGGACATGCCTGTCTCGTGAAGATGACGATCTTCACATCAAGGGGCCAGATTCCGTGGCACGAACGACATCACGTCTGCGAACTCTGAGCGACCGATCTTTGTGATCGTGCCCTTGCCGAGCTTGAAGCTGTTTCTCAGGTTGAGCGGCTGGAGACTCGTGTCAGCAGACGTGACCGCGTTCGCCGGGTTCCCTGGGGAGAGGAAGTAGGTGAACGTGATTCCCTTCGGCACGATGTCTGAAACATATGCCACGGCTTCGAACCGACCTGAGACGATCCCACCGACAGGGTCGAGCACGTTGTTCGACTCGATGGCGATCTGATCTCCGCTCTCGATGCCCCAGGCTGTTGCATCCTGTGGGTTTATCTCGATGAAGTTCGTCGGCCAGCGTTCCTTTGAAATCTCTCTCCTGCTGTTGTCAGATGTGTTGTTCCACAATGCATTGACACGTCCGTTGAGTACCCACACTTCGTCGCCGACCGGTCCGAGGATCTCGTTGCGCTCCTTCACGGCATCCCAGTCGGCGTACACGAAGTTCGCCTTCCCTGAGTCTGTCTTGAACTTCAGGTCTGCGTGGAGTCGAACGGTCTCGACGAGTTCTCCACCTTCGAGTTTGAGTGGGGTCTGAAGACCCTGCGTGCCATAGGTGGCAAGTAGATCGTGGCCACGCACACCTTGGGTCTGGGCCTTCTCGACAAGCGCGGCGAAACTCCTGCGGCCCCCTGAGGACTTCGGTGCGGCCTCCTCGAAGATCTCATTCGTGTCCTGCCAATCGAAGCCCTCGTAGCCCATCTTCTGGGCGACCATCGAGAAGATCTTCCAGTCCGCGAGCGCATCACCGGGCGGATCCATGATCTTCTCGTAGATCCTGAGCCTTCGTTCTGCGTTGTTCCTTGCGTAGGTGTCCTCGCCCCATGCGCCTGCCGCGAGGATGATGTCCGCAAACGGTGTCGAGTCGTTCGGGTAGATCTCCTGATGCACGATGACGGTGCCGCCAGCATCCATCCGGGCCCTGAGGGCCTCATATGCAGCATCGACATCGGTCGAGGAGACCTCTGGGCCCATCGAGGTGAGTTCCTTCACCCTCTTCTCCGTGGCGTTGGCCGCGCCCATGGCGCCGAGCCAGTTGGTACCGACGATCCATCGGAAACGCGTATTGCCTTCGTACAGCCATCGCTCGGTGTCCATCTCGACGGGGTGATCTTCGAAGAAATGCGGTGACTTGTCCAGCGGGTAGCCGGCCGCTTTCTGGCCGCCACGCTGATGCCCGCCCATGCGAGATGTTGCACGACCTTCACGGCCAACGGCTCCGATCACCATGCCGAGACTTCCGATGGCCGCGGTGTTCTCGTAGTTGTGCGACCAGTAGACGCCCTTCTCGAAAAGGACCATTGTCTTTGGCCGCTCTCCACCACCGCCGGACATCAGTCTGGCTGCTTCCTGGATCTTCGCGAACGGCACGCCGGTGGCGGCTTCAACTCCTTCGGGACCGAAATCACCCTCGGCCGTCAGGTATTCCTTGTACTGCTCAATCGATCGCCCGAACCGGGCTCTGCGCCACTTGCCTTCGGCAGCGATCTCATCTGCAGACGCCATGTGGTCACGAATGAACTCCGCATCTTCCCAACCGTTGGCCAGGATCTCACGTGCAATCGCGCCGTACAGAGCCGTGTCGGTTCCGGGGAGGAGCTGGAGGTGAATGCCGCCATGCTTCTCCGCATATACCGCCGTGAACGTCTTGCGTGGATCGACGTAGATGATCGTCGCCCCACCCGGCTGCATCCATGTGGTGAACCTCACGGTCTTGGTTTCGTACGGATCCGAACCCGCGATGAACAGGACGTCTGCTGACCGGTCATCAACGAATGCGGAACCGAAGGCATCGAGGCCGGTGTCAGACAGGCCGGGAACATCATCGCCATCTGCGGGCGCGTGGTGCGCTGAGAAGTTCGGGGTACCGATCATTCCAAGAGCCAGTTTGGTCGCTGAGAACACGTTCTCGTAGAACTGGTACGAGTAGAGCTTGAAACCCCACGCAAGCTCGTCCCAGGTCTCAAGGGTGTACTCAGACAGTTTCGCGACGAGGTCGATCGCGTCGTCCCACGAGATCGGAACATGTTCGCCATTGACCTTGAGCATCGGGGTCAGATACCGATCGGATGTCGCGCCATTCTTTGTGTACAGCTTCTTGGCAAGGGCACCGCCGCGAACCGAGTGCGTTCCGCCTACGTTGACGACCTCCGAGTCAGCATCAGGGATGATGATGACGTTCGTCGCCTGGCCATTCTGTTCGATGACGGTGTGCATGTTCTGTGACGGCCACCGGCCAGACAGCGTGCCAGTCGGGAAATCGATCCCCAATGCGTTCTCGTTCGCAGCGGTACCGCCCTGAGTTCCCTCCGGCCACTTGTAGACCTTGTAACCACAGGCCACAGGACAGTATTCACAGCAGATCACGGAGACCTCTGCGTCGACCGGTGGCAGGGGTACTGAAGCGACTTCGATACTCATAGTGTTGCTCCCACCAGTTCCCCGCCTTCGAGGGAATTGTTATGCCCATACACGAGTCGAATGAGTCCGCCTGCGATGACCGAGTCTCCATCAACGTTCAGGATCACCTGCGGAAGATTCTGCGTCGCCTGACCCATTGCGACCATGCCCCCGTGGATGAGGTCGAAGGTGGTGTAGTGACACGGACACGGACCGAGGGCCTTGTATTCGTGCTGGTATTCGCCAATCGGGCAGCCCATGTGGGTACAGATCCGCGAGAACGCGACGATGTCGTCGTCGGGTCCGACTCCGCCGATCACGGGTTCGCCCATCTTGACCAGGATGTTCGCCTGACCTTCCAACGGGTAGTCGAAGAAGACAGGGACTCCTTCCCGGAGCTCGGACAACGATGCGACCTTGACAGTGGGGAATACGCCAACCAGGGCGCCTCCGTCACCGTCCGGCCCCGAATCGAAAACCTTCGGCAGGATGAGGAACAGCGCAACACCCGTTCCAGCGGCACCAGCCACGTACATGAATTCCCTGCGTGTTGCCTGCAAGGCACGCTCCATTTCAGATAGCTTGCGGGGAGGCTAGGAACGCAAGATCATGTAACAGACATCTCAGATGAATGATGCAAATAGGCCACAAATGGAGGAAATGGAGGGCGTGACGGCTCGTCGGAGTACAAGTGACGAAACGCGCTCAGGGAGTGAGACCGCCCGTTACAAGCTTGATCACGAACGCGATCACGATGAATCCAAGCAACACGGCGACAGCGATGGAAGTGACAGGGCGCACGATCTCACTCCGTGATCCGGAGCGGGATCCGGTTTCCGCCATCGGGTCGGCCGAGCAGCACGACGTCACCCACACCGAACGAGAAGTCATCCTCGGCCCTGCCACCCCGCACCGCAATCGCGATCTGCCCATGGGAGTCGACGTGGATGATCGCCTCGCCCTCATCGACATCTCCATAGGTTGCACCCCACACAACCCTGAACTCCTCCATGTTGAAGGACACGAGCACGTCGTCGCCCTCCTTGATCTCAAGCGCACCGAGGTCCTCGGGTGAGACGTTGAACTGGATGTTCCCGAACGTGTCGACCCATAGCACGCTGCCACGGACGGCACCGTTACCTGCGGGTTCTGCAAGAGGTATGAGAAGCGGTTTGATCGAGCCGGGGTCGAGCGCGGGACCGAGATCCTCGATCTCGGCCTGATCCGACGCGAGTACCGCGGCAGCCGGACCGAAGACATCCCTTCCGGCGAACGTCCCCCCTTTGGCCGGAAGTTGGAACTGTGGCTCCTCGAGGGACACGATGAGGTCGGCTCCACCGACCATGGCCACGGCAGGCGCAAGCAGGCCGTTGTCCGGGCCGACGAAGTATCCGACGGGTGTACGGGCTGCAATGGCCTTGCGGTCTGTGCCCACCCCGGGATCAACGACGGCGAGGAAGACCCCGTCAGGCATGTACTGGACGCCCCTCGTGAGCGCCATCGCTCCCCCGTGGATGTCTCCATGTCCGATCCCATGGGTTATGTCGAGGATGCGCGTCGACGGTGCGATCCGTGCGATGACTCCGTGAACGACGCCAACGAATTCATCGGTGTACCCGAAGTCGCTGAGAAATGAGATCGGCGCATTCATCCGCAAGAAGAGTAGCTCTCGGCTCCGAGCAGTCGACTGCCTCTGGTCGAACGTCTACCGTGTGTCCATGACAGACGCTGCAGCACCGTCCTCCGTATTCGAAACAATCGAACCAGTTGCGACGACGAGGAAGCCGAAACTGAAGACGAACTTCTACGAGGAAGAGCTCAAAGGTCTCCAAGCGGAGCTCGTCAAGCTCCAGAGCTACATCAAGGCTGAGGGCCTCAAGGTCGTCGTGATCTTCGAAGGTCGTGATGCGGCCGGCAAGGGCGGAGTCATCAAACGGATAACAGAGCGGCTCAATCCGAGAATCTGTCGCGTCGAAGCCCTCGGTACCGCAACGGAACGCGAGAAGACACAGTGGTGGTTCCAGCGGTATGTGGCGAAGCTTCCCGCAGCCGGTGAAATAGTGCTGTTCGACCGTTCGTGGTACAACCGCGCACTCGTCGAGCCAGTGATGGGCTTCTGCACCGAGGACGAGTACAAGGAATTCCTGAGGAACTGCCCGGAGTTCGAGCGCATGATCGTGCGAAGCGGGATCATCCTGATCAAGTATTGGTTCTCGGTGAGTGACGAGGAACAGGAACGCAGGTTCCTTGCTCGTATCGACGACACGGCCAAGCGTTGGAAGCTGAGTCCAATGGATCTCGAATCGCGCGCACGGTGGGTGGAGTTCTCCAAGGCGAAAGACATCATGTTCGATCACACGGACATCAAGCAGGCACCGTGGTATGTCGTGGACGCTGAGGACAAGAAACGGGCCAGGCTCAACTGCATCAGCCATCTCCTGTCCATGATCCCGTACGAGGATCGCACGCTCGGTACGATCGAACTCCCCCCTCGCCAGGACGACAGCGGATACATCAGGCCGCCGATCTCAGAGCAAACCTTCGTGCCTCAGAGGTATTGATCCAGCGACCAGATGTGAGGGAGAAGGTGGCCGAGACTCACACCTCTCGAGCCTCGAGACGCCTGATCGACACGACAAGCATCGCGACCGTCGACACGGCCGTCGTGAGAATCGAACGCCAGAAGTCGAACTCACCCCCCCGGATGAGGACGTCGATGGCGCCAACGAGCTCACTCGGCAGCCACCGTTGAACGCTCGGTACCAGACCGAGAAGAGCCAGCACGATGAGTGCCCCGACTGAGAGCAAAGCAACGCCCGGAACCCGACGAATGAACGAAGAGATCAGAGCGAACACGGCAATAGCGAAGGCGAGATACAACCCGAACAGCGCGGTCCCAATCAACACCGCCCCAACGTCGAGCCATTCGAGAAGGATGCCGGTCCCGACGTAGGCGATGGCCATTCCGACAACAAATGCTGCGATCGACGCCAGGGTCGATACCACATACCTCGGAACGAGGATGTCCCGTACTGTGGCGCGGGTGCGCAGGAAGATCGCCATCTCGGGCTTCGAGTCGAACGCCAGAGCAGCGGCTCCAACGAACGCGACCGCGAGCATTCCGATCTGCGCCGCGTTCCCCATGTACTGCGTGATCCCATCGGCCGAGGTCATCGGCGGCAGAGCTCCCAGGGCATCCTCACCGAAGGACTCCATCAAATCGGGGAGGTAACGCGCTGTGAGCGGACCAAGAACGCCAAAGGAAGCGAATACGGCAAGCAGAATGAGCCACCGCTGCGTTCGCCAGAGCCGAAGAAGCTCGAGTCTCCACAAGGTCATCGCGTCACCTCGAGAAACACATCTTCGAGCGTAGTGGCGTCCTTCGTCACCGACACAACAGGATGGCCGCTCGCTGCCAACACGTGGACAAGTCTGCGTTCGGCCAGCGGGACATCTGACACATCGATGGCGATGACCTCGCCCGGCCCGACGACGACGGACCTGACCCACGGTTCCTCCAGCAACGAGACCCTGACCTCGTCTGCACCCGAGCGCAGCCTGACGGCGTACCCGTTCGCGGCATAGCGACCGAGCAATCCATCCAACGAGCCCTGGTACACCATCTCTCCTCGCGCAAGGATCCCGATGTCGTCACAGACTTCCTGCACATCGTCAAGGATGTGGCTTGAGAAAAGAACCGTGGATCGACCCTTCATCGCAGACACGAGATCGAGCACCTCACGCCGCCCCGCAGGGTCGAGAGCTGCTGCGGGTTCGTCGAGAAGTAGAAGATCTGGCGTGTTCACAACCGCGGCAGCGATTCCGAGCCGCTGCAGCATGCCACGCGAGTATCCGCGTACCCGGCGATCAGCATCGTCAGCGAGACCGGCGACGCCAAGCACATCGTCAACAACGGACTTTGACGGTACATCGCCATGGAGGGTGACCGCGAGCTCGACGACCTCCCTGCCCGTCAACCAGCCATCGAACTGCGGGGTGTCCGGCAGCACAGCCACTGAGGCCGTGTTGATCTTCGTGGCGCCGCCCGACGGCTTCCGAAGACCTGCAAGAAGCCCAAGCATGGTGGTCTTGCCAGCTCCGTTCGGACCGATGAGGCCGTACACGCTGCCCTCGCGAACGACCAGATCAACACGATCAAGTGCGACAACGCTTCCGTATCGCTTGGATACGGCACTCGTGGTTATCAGTGGTTCGTTCACGAGCTAGAGATTGCCGCGCTTGGCTTGCTCGCGTTCGATCGATTCGAACAGCGCTTTGAAGTTCCCCAGGCCGAACCCGGTGGCACCACGTCTCTCGATGAATTCGAAAAACACGGTTGGGCGATCCTGAAGCATCTTCGTGAACGTCTGGAGCAGATATCCGTCATCGTCCTTGTCGACGAGAATGCTCAATCGCTCGAGTTCGTCCCAGTCGAGATCGACGCCTGCGAGACGCTCCTTGGCTTCCGGGTAGTACTCATGGGGCACGTATATCGTCTCGATCCCGCGGCTGTGGATGTCCTTGATCGAAGTCTGCAGATCATCGGTTGACAACGCAAGATGCTGTACCCCGGGCGACTGATAGAAGTCGAGATACTCCTCGATCTGGCTCTTCTTCCTCCCATGGGCAGGCTCATTGATCGGGAGTTTGATGATCCCATTCCCCCCGGACATCACTTTCGACATGAGCGCCGTGTACTCGGTCGAGATAGCGTCGTCATCGAAGTGCTTGAGCATGGTGAACGAGAAGATCCTGTCGTAGAAATCGACCCATTCGTTCATCTTTCCAAGCTCGACGTTTGCAACCACGTGATCAATGGCGTGCAACCCCGTTGATCGTGCGATCGAATCCGTGCGCGCTTCGAACCTCGGATCGTCACCCTCCATCTCGATCAGTGAATGAACCGTCTCGCCATACGAATTGATCGTCGCCTGCACCAATCGGCCACGGTCATTCTCGAATACGACGGGATCCATGTGGGGCTCCGCGCCTCGATCAACAGCATGTTCGAACGCGGCAACGGCGTCTGGGACGAGGAACCCGACATCCTTCACTCCGGGGCCGTGCAGTTTGACGTGATCAGCGATCTCGTGATCCGGACCCTGGGCACCTGAGATGATGAAGCGGATCCGGTCGGACCGCATCAGGTACGACGAGCGGTCCCTCATCCCGGTCTCGGGTCCCGAATAGCCGATGATCTCCATACCGAGCAGTGACCGGAGTGCTTGGGCGGTCATGAACGCGTTCCCGACCCACCATTCGACGGGACCGAAGCCTTTCATCGGGAAAGGATCCTTCGATGCGAACTCCTTGGCGCGCAGTGTCAGATCGGTATCCATGTGCCTCCTCGTAAATCTGAAGCCAATCGTAGGGAAGCCCATCGGTATGAGTGGAATCCCGTCACCCGGGACTGCGTTCGCGTACTCGCGTACCATGACAGGCAGTTGCCCCAAGGAGCACTATGCCCTACTACCGATCGGTCGGCGAGATACCGCCGAAACGACATGTTCAGTTCCACCAGCCAGACGGATCCCTCTACGCGGAGGAGCTCATGGGAGAGGAAGGGTTCTCCTTCGACTCCGCATTGCTCTATCACAGGAACATCCCGACCGGCCTCAAAGCGATCGAAGGTGTCGAAACGGAGGATCAGGAACTATCTCCGAACCACCCGTTGAAGCCCCGCCATTTCAAGACCCATCAACTCAAGGCCGGGGGGAGCACCGTAAAGGCTCGTGCCCTGCTCATGGGGAACGAGGATTGCGCCCTCTCGTACTTCGTTGGATCGGATGACTCCGGGCTCTACAAGAACGCCACAGGCGACGAGATGGTCTACATCGAGCAGGGATCAGGGACGCTCGAGACGGTGTTCGGGGCGATCACATTCAAGCAGGGGGACTATCTCATCATCCCTGCATCAGTGATCCACCGCTACGTCCTTGATCCGTCAGACGAGCCGGTCAGGGCCCTGATCCTCGAGACGCGTGGACATATCGGGCCGCCAAGACGCTACCTGTCACGCAACGGCCAACTCCTCGAACATGCCCCATACTGCGAACGGGATCTCCACGGACCCGAGGAGCCACTTCTTCGCGAGTGCTCGGATGTCGATGTGCTCGTCAAACACAAAGGTGGCATGACGAAGTTCGTCTACGAACATCACCCGTTCGATGTCGTTGGGTGGGACGGCTGCCTCTACCCATACAAGTTCTCGATCCACGACTTCGAGCCGATCACGGGCCGCATCCACCAGCCACCACCGGTGCACCAGACCTTCGAGGCACCGGGCGTCGTTGTCTGCTCCTTCGTTCCCCGACTGTTCGACTATCACCCCGAGGCGATCCCAGCTCCGTACAACCACGCGAACGTCGACAGTGACGAAGTGTTGTTCTACGTGGAAGGCAACTTCATGTCACGGAAGGGCTCCGGCATCGAGAGGGGTTCGATCTCCCTCCATCCAGCCGGACACACGCATGGACCTCAGCCCGGATCGGTCGAGGCATCCATTGGCAGAGAGGGCACGGAGGAACTCGCGGTGATGATCGACACGTTCCGGCCACTCGATCTCGGACCGGGCGCCAGGGATTCCGAGGAGGACGGCTACGCATGGACATGGCTCGAGGGTCGATGAGACTGGTCCTCGACGCCCGCACCGCGGCGTTTGCCGCCCTCATCGACTACGCGGGAGTCTTCCCGCCGGCGTCCCGATCGGTGCAGGATGCGTTCGCTTCGTACCGCAGGATCCGCTCCGGACCCCTGTCTTGGGTGGGAGGGCGGTTCCTCTGTCGAGCATCCCAACTCCCAGAGCTTGCAGCAGTCGCCACCGCGACCTTGACACGGGGCGAATCACCCTGGGAGATCAGCGTTGTCTTCGATCTGCCTGCCGGCGAATCGGCCGCACAGACGGTCGACTTTCAGGCAGAGATGGACCCGGTGATGACGATCGCAGCGGTGGAGGCGAGACTCACCGAACCATCCGCAGAGGCATTGGACTCGTTGCTCGATGCCATGCTCTCGGTGGGCACGGAGGTCGTGCCCTTCGTCGAGGTGGATCGATCCGGTTCGATCACAGCCCAGGTCGGAATCATCGCAGATGGACTCAGATCGCGGCGGCGAGTCGGCGGTGCGAAACTCAGGTGTGGTGGAGAAGTCGCTGACCTGTTCCCAACATCAGCAGAAGTAGCGGAGTTCATCATGGCAGTCACGGATCGTGGCCTCCCCTTCAAAGCCACGGCAGGCCTTCACCAGCCGATCCGCCATTTCGATGAAGATCTCGGCATCGACCGACATGGGTTCGTCAACATCCTCATGGCAGCGGTCCTGGCAGGCACCGGATCAGACATCACGACCATCGAAGCCATCATCGAAGACAAAGACCCGAAGAACTTCTCGCTGTCCGCGGTGTTCGCATCCTGGCGAGGCCACGAGGTTCCGGGTTCCGCTCTCAGACGGACGCGACAGGCGAGCTTTGTCGCGTACGGTTCGTGTGACTTCGATGAACCGACAGAAGAGCTCAAGCATCTCGGATTCCTCGGCGAAGGAGCATGATGGCGGATCAAACTCGCAGATCGTGGGTGCATGTGCCCGATGGATCGGACTTCCCGATCCAGAACCTGCCATACGGTGTGATCGCCGACGCTTCAGGCGTTCGTTGCGCCGTTGCGATCGGTGATGTTGTATTCGATCTTGCCCGAGCCGAAGTCGCAGGCCTGTTCACGAACACGGGGCTGGACCGCGATACGTTCCGTCGCGAATCACTCAACGATTTCCTCGGTCACTCCCGCGGTGTCTGGTCATCAGTGCGAAACCAGGTATCCGATGTGCTCGACCGATCGAACCTCGATGGCCGATCGTTCTGCGAGAGACACCACCTCATCATCGAGCATCCTGTACAGATGCGTATCCCGATCGATGTTGGCGACTACGTGGACTTCTACTCATCGCAGCAGCATGCAACGAATGTAGGAAAGCTGTTCCGACCCGACGATGACTCGCTGCTCCCGAACTGGAAGCACCTCCCTGTCGGGTACCACGGGCGAGCCGGCACGGTCGTCGTGTCCGGAACGCCGATCAAGCGACCCAGCGGACAACTGCGCAAATCAGAAGGCCCGATGTTCGGCTCGACCCGGAAGCTCGACATCGAACTCGAAGTCGGTTTCATCACAGGGACAGGACCGAGCCTCGGGACACCGATTCGGATGGAAGAGGCAGAACACCACATCTTCGGCCTGTGCCTGGTCAACGACTGGTCCGCACGCGACATCCAGGCGTGGGAATATGTTCCACTCGGTCCGTTTCTCGGGAAGTCGTTCGCAACGACAATCTCGCCGTGGATCGTTTCGCTCGAAGCCCTCGAGCCGTTCCGGGTGCCTGCGACCGATCAGGAACCCGCCCCCTTGCCATATCTCACGACTGGGCATCGAATCGGCTTTGACCTCGACCTAACGGTCAGCATCACACCAGACGGAGCCGACGAGGAGCACGAGGTGACGGCGACATCCTTTACAAACATGTACTGGACGATGGCCCAGCAGCTCGCTCACGCCACAGTGAATGGTGCGACAGTTCGCGCGGGAGATCTCTTTGCTTCAGGAACCGTTTCCGGACCCACTCGCAGTGAGTTCGGTTCGCTCCTCGAGATCTCATGGAACGGCATCGATCCGATCGAATTTCCGGACGGATCAACCCGAACCTTCCTACACGACGGCGACACGGTGACGATCCGGGGCCGCTGCGCAGCCGAAGGAGCCGTACCGATCGGCTTCGGGGAGTGTGTCGGGACCGTCGTGGCGTAATCATGAACGCCGGACTACCGCTTCGCGGCCGGGGAGCCGTTAGTCTCCCTCCTATGGCCACCTTGCGCTTATTCGCCAACCTGAGGGAGTCCGCAGGGACAAACCGGGTCGACATCGACGCCACAACCGTCGAGGATCTCCTCGCCAAGGCGAATGCGGAGTTCGGTGAACGGTTCACCGAGGGTGCAGCCGTCGCCGGCGTGTGGGTGAACGGCGAACCGGCTGAACAGGAGACGGAACTGGCTTCAACGGACGAGGTTGCCCTCATACCCCCCGTATCCGGGGGTGCAATCACGGTGCCCAAACTCGACTTCGGGCCGAATCTTCTCTCGATCGCTCTCATTGTCGCTCTGATCGCCGTTGCATGGGCTGATGAGGCATGGTTCGTCTTCGTTGCCGTCGGAGCTATTCTCGCCTGGGTTTGGGACCTCTCGGAATCCTCGAAACGCATGAGAGATTCATTCGTCGTCTTCCCCCCTCTGATCGGCACAACATTCGGAGCCGTCGGAGCGTATGCCTGGGGATTCGAGGGTTTTGCGGCTGGCATCGCTCTTGCGATCATTCTCTCGGTCGCCTGGCCCGTTTTCGACAGCTCACACCGCGAGTTCAGGACAACGGCGGCAACGACCCTGGTGACTGTGATCGCAGCCGGGGCGAGCGCAGGTCTTGTCCTGATACGCCTCACCGGATCATTCGCGGTGGTCGCATTCGTACTCATCACCGTCCTTGCACTCGTCGGCGCCTGGTTTGCCGGTGCATATGGTGCTGCGATCCAGTCGGTGGACGCCAACGTCGGTGCGCTGCTCGGCGCACTCCTGGCCGGCCTTCTTGCAGGCCTCGTGATCTCAGAACTCGACATGGCAGCAAGCCTGCTCGGGGGTGTCGCTGCGGCAGCCGGAGTCATCGCAGGCCGAACCCTTGGCTCGATGCTGAGAACCGGCGTCATCAGCCATACCGAGGATCCACCAGGGGCGCTGTCGATGTTCGACGGCGCGGCGGTCGCCGCTCCCCTGTTCTGGCTCGCCATCTGGGTATTTTCTTGATCTGAACCCTGTTTTCTGTATTCAGCACTGGGTTTTCTGTATTCAGCACTAGCCTGAGGTGTTCATGTCACGTTCTCGCGTACAGCGTTGGGCACTTCTCCTCCTCACAGTCGGCCTCCTGGCCGTTGTCCCTGTTGCCGCGTCTGCCCAGACCCAGGCTGACGTTGACAGGGCGGAGCGCAACAGGAAGATCGCTGAAGCCAGCAAGTCCCAGGCCTATCAGGATTATCAGCGCGTAACGACACTGCTCGACGAAGCCGTCGAGAAGTACATGCAATTGTGGGCCGAACGCGAGGAGCTCTCTCATCGCATCGACCTGATGGAACAAGCAGCAGCCCGGTACCGGGAGGAGGCAGACGAGCTCGGCGAGAGAGCAAGGAGCATCGTCATCGATGCATACATATCGGGTCAGCGCAACCTCGTCGGCTCTGCGTTCACCGCGTCGACCATCCAGGATCTCGTGACTTCCCAGGCACTCATCGGAAGAGCAACCGAGAGAGAACTCGAGTCGCTCGACAACCTCGATGCTGTCTCACGCCAAGCCGAGCGAAGCTCGGCAGAGCTCGTTGTTCGCCGCGCAGAAGTGACAGCAAATCAGGACGCTGCTGCCGTCGTCGTCGAGGAGATCGAGGAACTCAGACAGGAACAGGCATCGATCCTCGCCAAGGCCGATGACATACTTCACGCCGCCATCGACAGGTACAACAAGGAGCTCAACGAGAAACGTGTGGAGGACGCTCGTATCAGACGCCAGCAGGCAGAGAAGTCTGCGTCGCGCCCCGGCGCAGCCGGGGGAGCACCCCCTGAAGCAACGCCTGGTTTCATGTGTCCCGTCCAGGGCCGTACATCGTTCATCGACTCGTGGGGATTCGCTCGCTCTGGTGGTCGCAGGCACAAGGGTGTCGACATGTTCGCTGCCCGCAACACCCCTGTGGTGGCTGTGGCCGACGGACGCATCAAGTTCTCGAGCAACAGCCTCGGCGGTCTGTCCACACATCTGTATGCGGACAACGGGACCGTGTACTACTACACACACCTCGAGGGACATCCGACCAACGTCACGTCGGGGCAACGTGTGTCCAAGGGCACGATCGTTGGTTATGTCGGTAACTCCGGAAACGCCAGATACACCTCACCCCACGTCCACTTCGAGATTCGTCCAAACGGCAAAGCTGTCAACCCGTACCCCACTGTGCGCTCCGCTTGCTAAATTGTCAGCGTTCAAGGAGTGCGGAATGACACAACAACGCAGACGTATCGATCAGATTCTTGACGAATCGTTCACAGTGAACCTCGGAGATCTACCTATCGGCGATCTTCGATCTCGCCGCGTCATGTGTGACGAACTCGACACGGAACTCTCCTACTACCGGCGCATGATCCATGGGCGGATAGACCTTCTCGATTTCGAGCTGCGGCGCCGAAGCGGGGAGGAGACCCGATCACTGATCGACGCACTTCCAGAGATCCTTGCCGACTCCCCATCGGGCAGAACATCAAACCCCCTCGACCGGGAACTGTCGTTGAACCTTCCCGAACTCGCCGGCAGCGGCAAACGCGAGGTCGACCAAGCACTCAGCGATGGATTCCTCGCCCATCTCCCGGCGTTGGACACCGACGAACTCGCGAACATTCGAGAGGTGCTCACCGAGACGGAACTGACCGTGTCGTCGCAGCGACGCGCGGTATACAACGCACATGACATCATCACCGGAGAGATCACGAAGCGCTACAGGGACGGATCGACCAGCGCCGACGAAGTCCTCTCTGCAGACTGACCGTGGAGTCGTACGGTTGGACGGATGGAGCTGATCGAGGCGTGACCACGAACAACGAGTGGGAGACGTTCCCTTTGGGTCTCTCCTCAGTCGCTCCTCGTGTCGGGCCCTTTGTGCAACGATCGTTCCTCGAAGCGGTGTGGCACAACAGGTCGGATCGGGGCGCGCAACTCCACATCGTGCGAACAACGACCGGAGGTGCGGCGGTCGTTTTTTCCGATGGAATAGTCGAATTCGCAGGACAGTCGGATCTCACAGACTATCACGCACCGATCGGCCACGACGGTGCCTCAGCTCTCGTATCAGCTCTCGAACGCTTCAGCAACGTGCCGTTCAGACTGGACTCCCTACCGCACGAGGCGGTCGCCCCGATCGCAACTGCACTCGAAGAGGCCGGGGTCTCCTACGTGGTTGTGAATCACGAAACCACAGCCGTGCTCACCCTCCCCGACACTTACGAAGGGTGGCTCGGATCGCTCGACAAGAAACAGCGACACGAGGTTCGACGCAAACGACGGAGGTTCGAAGCTGATTTCGGCGAGATCGAGATCGAGCACCACAAGGGCGGCGCGCTCGAGGTGTTCTGCACGATGCACCGACTGTCCCCCGGCGAGAAGGGTCGCTTCATGACCGCCCCGATGCAGAGCTACTTCTCTGAGCTCATCGAGAGTGCAGACGCCTCCATTCACCTACTCGTATGTGATGGCGTACCGCGTGCGGCTGCGTTCGGATTCGAGACAGGGGACGGCTATTACTACTACAACTCGGCATATGACCCGGGTGCTGCGATGGCCTCCCCTGGTGTTGTTCTGTTCTCCTCGATGATCGAAACAGAGATCGATCGCGGCGCCACGGTGTTCGACTTTCTCAAGGGCGACGAGCAATACAAGTTCCGCCACGGCGCCGAGGCGAGACAGCTCCATGTGATCAAAGGCCGAACACCGTGATCTCAAGTGTCGCCTATGTTGCCATGCATTCCTCCCCGCTGCTCCAAGCGGGCGTTGGAGACGCAGGCGGCATGAACGTCTACCTGGACAGGCTGTCCCGGACCATGGCATCACGGGGCGTGGATGTCACCGTGTTCACACGACGGGCCGACCCGGACGCGCCCGTCGTCACAGAGGTGACATCTGGGTATCGAGTTGTTCACATGGAGGCCGGTCCGGTGGCACCTCTCCCCATCGCGCAAATGGTCGGACTTGTCGACGAGTTCGCAGATGGGGTCCTTGACTGGATAACCCGAAGGAACCGCGTATTCGACTTGGTCCACAGTCATTACTGGCTTTCGGGGCGTTCGGGTCTTCGGCTCAAGGACACCCTCGGGATTCCACTCGCGAATTCGTTCCATACCCTCGGCAAGGTGAAAGATGCCAGCCGCCATCCCGATGAAGGTGAGTCCTCCCGCGAGCGGCTGGCCACGGAACAGCACGTGATCACGAGCTCAGACTGCGTCATCGCTTCGACACCTTTCGAGTTCGATAATCTTCTCGAGCACTATCGAGCCGCACCGGAGAGACTGTGCGTTTCGGCGCCCGGTGTCGACCACGACGTGTTCCATCGAGGAGACAAGCAAGAGGCACGCACCCGGCTCGGGTTGGGTAACGACCAGATCGTGCTTTACGTCGGAAGGATTCAGCCCCACAAGGGCACGAGGGTCGCTGTCGAGTCCTTCGCCAATCTCATCGACTCGCGTTCGCGTTCCGACACGGCGGTCCACCTCCACATCATCGGTGGTGCAAGCGGCGCTCTCGGCGAGAGCGAGCTCCACGCCTGCCGCCGCCTCATCGATCAGCGCCAAATCGGTGGCATGGTCCGGTTCTTCGCACCGCAGCCACACGCAGAACTTGCCTGGCATTACAGGGCAGCAGACGTTGTCGTGGTCCCCTCTCTGAGCGAGTCGTTCGGACTGGTTGCGGCAGAAGCTCAGGCATGTGGCACTCCGGTGATCGCCTCCAACATTGGCGGTCTTCCCTATGTCGTCAACGCATCAGAATCCGGATTGCTGGTCGACAACCAGGACACGATGGCATTCGCGACAGCTATCGCAGCGATCCTCGACCACCCGTCGTTCGCGGAGCGACTCTCGGACGGCGCAGTCGCGTTCAGCCAGAGGTTCTCGTGGGAGACCACCGCCACCAGGCTTCTGGAACTGTATGAGGGCATCATCGCCGTTCGCCGGTAGCCGACCACACCGCGAAAAGTTGTCATACACAAGTTGCTCACAGCGCGTTGTGCACAAGGGCCTGTGGATACATGTGGATATGTGGATAACTGTACATCCGGACACATAGCTGGGCGCGGTTACCAACAGTTACCGAGGCCGCCTCTGCGAGAGAGGGAAATGGTGCCCAAACGGCCGTATTGAACAGGCCGACTTCACGTCGTATGTTTACTGATGAAGGCCCGATGTGCCGACATCCAAGTACCTCGTTCGGGGAAGTGCGGGGCACCATGATGAGAGTTCGTCGGGCCTTCGCCTGCGTTTCGACAGTGCGACAATGGATAATGTGTCTGACATGACCACCCTCACCGCGTTGCAACTGCCGATCGAGTGGACGCAGTTCGGTTGGCCGGCGATACCAAGAATCGGTGACGTCGTGCTCACCACTGGTGACCCGAAGTGGGCATGGACACCGATGGCTCCCGCGTTCACGGTGCACGCCATGGAGGTTCCTCACGCCACCGAGGTACCCGGCTTCGCCATCGACCATGTCGTGCTTCTCGTTCCAGACATCGACAGAGCGATCAGCCGGTTCGACAGTGTCGGGCTGGAACCTCGGCTCAAGATGAAGGTGCAAGGCCGCCCCGCAGCGTTCTTCCGCGGTGGTCCTGTGATCGAAGTCATCGAGTCGCCCGTCAGACAGGCCTCGATCTACGGCATTGCGGTGGACGCAGAGGAATCCTTGGAATCGCTTGCTCTTGCATGGAAGGCGAAGGGCCTCTCCGTGGGAGCCGTCAAGGATGCGATACAGCCGGGGAGGCGCATCATGACGGTCCGCGATCTCGACGCAGGCTTTGCAGTGATGAGCCCGGAGAGATCCCTGAGCTGAAGAAGGCTGAACAAGAGAGGCCCGCACGGATCTCTGTGGCTCACAAGTCTGGCGGCTCATTCTGCCTTTGGTAGGAGAAGTTCGAAGATGCTCTCGCCGTGATGGTGCCGGTAGGTGAGATCACCGTCCATGAGCCTGGCAAGTTTGCGGGAGATGGAAAGGCCAAGACCCAACGAGTCTGTCAGCCCCGGTGCTTGTGTGGCGCGTTTGTACGACTCGAAGATGCGCTCTCGTTCTTCTGTCGGTATGCCGGGTCCATTGTCGCTGACGGCCACTCGCACAGTCGAATCGTCGCTGCTCACGCTGACCCGAATCGTGTCTCCCCCATAGCGGAGGGCGTTGGAGATCAGGTTGCGGAGGACCTGGCGGACCCGGGCAGGATCACCAACAGCCCTGCCGGAAGCTCCGGTGAGTTCAATGTGCCCCACCCTTTCTGAGGGCAAGATCTCCAGGACTTGTGCAGTCTGAGCTCGTAGGTCAACGGAAGCGGTTACAACCCTGAGAGTCCCAGCTTCGGCCATGGCGGCCACCAATAAGTCGTCGACAATATTGGCAAGGTCCAAACTCTCTTCGAGGATTGTGCGGATCATCTCGGCCCGCTCCTCTGCTGAGAATCCGGAGTCATCCTGATGGAGCATCTGTCCATAACCGATCACCGCCGTCAGGGGGGTACGCAACTCATGAGAGATGGAGCCGATCAGCTCGTCCTTGGAGCGGAGCAGGTTCCTCAGCCTCTCGCGAGCGAGCCCCCGCTCCCAGAAGGCACCGATCATTCTGGCTGCGGTCGTGAGCAAGGACACGTCTTCATCCGTCCACTCCCGAACAACGATATTTGAGAAGGCGACCAGTCCGGCCCACTCGCCATCGACGGATATCGGGATATTCAGCTCTGACGCGATCGGGAATGGGTCGGCTGCGTATTGCTCATGCTCAACACCTTCGAGCTGGTCGGGAATGACGACAAACGGTTCTCCCCTCTCCAGGTAGGATCGAGAGGTCGGCATCCGATCCCAAGGAACCAGGTCCCAATAGGGGTTGCCGACTTTGGAGCCGGAGAGTCCCGGACTCTCGAACTCCGCCACGGTCTGGGAGCAGAACCCCAAGTCGGGATCCACGACATTGCGTTCGATAAACACGTGGTCGGCATCGGTGGCGGACAGCAACGCTTCGGCTGCACGTCTCTGTTGATCATCTCCGCTATTGACAAGCAGGGCCTCTGCACACTCGGCGAGCGCCACCTGGTACCGGAGGCGGCGCTCCTGAAAACAGGACTGGGATTCTATCTGTTGCCTCAGGTCGTCAGCTTGGACGGCGCCACCAATGACATGGGCCACTGATCGGAGGAAATCAGTGTCGTGGACAGTGAAACGACGGCGGTGCAACGTATGCACGGCAAGGACTCCGTATGGCTCGTACCGGTCGGGTATCACCACGCTCATTCCGCTCACCACGCCGTGATCGGTGAGGAGCGGGCCAGGGGCAAACCTGCTCTCGCTGGCCAAGTCCTTGACGATGACCGGCTCGTTGGATAGCAGCGCGTAACCCGCTTGCGAATCGTGATCACAAGGAAGTGAGGTCTCTCCAACCGACACCTGATCTCCCCAACCTCTTCCAGCCACCACAACCAGCGACTCACCGCGAGAAGATCGACGCAGAACCGCGGAGAACTCGACATCAAGCACTTTGCAAAGCAAATCAGCCGCGGAGTCCAATAGCTCGCCCAATGCCAGACCGCTGAGAGCCGCCTGCCCCAACTCCGCGACAGCTGCCTGATGCGACAGCCGGGTCGAGAGAACGCGACGCGACTCGTTCAGATTGCTGGACGCAGGTCGGCGTGTCGTCGTCATTGGCTGCTGGTCATAAAGAATGGCTCACGTAATCTTCGGCCTTGGAGCCCCGATCCTTGAGGATGCGGCTCCTGTCTCTCGGCCACATGCGCACCGGACGGGTCTCACACCCCGAAGATGAGCTCCCGAAGCCTCACCCGGCTCGTCGCGAACGTCTCGAGATCGACACGAATCGATCCAAGTCGAAGGCCTCGCATCTCGTCGCCGTATCGCGTCGCTACCTTCACGGTGCCATCAGCGTGTTCGAGCACCCCGAGTCCGAGGCATCGGCCGCGCTCGTCCTGAACTCCGACCAGCATCCCGTCGAGTCGACTGATATCGAAGCCGTCCGGCAGTGTCGGGGCGAAGACGGTTGTCTGTACCCGCCAACGGGGAGGATCATCACCAATATTTCGATGCAGGGCGTCCGCTCTCATGTCCTGCCTGTCCGTTGGGGAACCAGAGACTATGTCCTCAGGAGGTCCGACCTCTGCGACCCTCGTGGAGAGGAAGCGCCTCAGCATGCCGATGACGGGATCGAGTTCGGCACCGCGTCTGATCGCGATCACCAAAGCAGGTTGAGCGAGCTCCACGAGGTGGTACTTCAATGTCTGGCCGACAACACCAGTGACCACCCCCGTGGTGTCGCAGATGACGAGATCGGCCTCTTCCTTGGCTATGTCGATCAGCGCCGTGACAGCAACGACGTGAGGCAGCACGACTCCGCTCGGCTCGATCGCACCGACGAACCGGAGCTCGTCAGGGACTTCGAACGATTCGAAGTCATCCAGGGATGTCACGATCTTCAACCCGACACAGCCGACAGGTCCGACGGTTGCGGCAGCAACATCACCATCGACATAGGCCACGGTGCGGCCATGTTCGACCGCGTCACGCAGCAACATGCGCGCGAGCGTCGTCTTCCCCGTCTCGGCGTCCCCGATCACCATGACAACGCCTTCGAGTCCATGGACTCGTTCTCGCAACGCTTCGTACGGCGCACTGACCCCCATCAGGGACCTCCTCGTTCCATGGCACCGATGATACGGGTGGTTGCGTGACGCCCGGACAGCCCGATCGCAGTCACTCCTTGTGGTCTGCCCTCAATGAACGCCGCATTACCTTGTGGGACGCGGTGCGAGGAAGCTCTTCGATCAGGACCACCTCATGTACCTTGAAGAGTGGGTTGAGTGTGGCTCGGATCCTCTGCTGCATCTCGGTGCGGAGTGTGCCCACATCGGGCGCGCCAACCGGCACGGCGAAGACGATGAGCCGATCCGGTCCACCATCCACAGGGGGTACCGCCACAGCAGCGATCTCTGTGATTCCCTCGATCTCACCGATGGCGATCTCGAGATCGGCCGACGAGACCTTGATGCCACCGAGATTCATCGTATCGTCGACCCTGCCGAGTGCTCGATAGAGATCACCGTCTTCGCGCACCATCTGGTCACCGTGGCGACGCAGAGGTCGGCCATACACAGGGAGCCCCTCGTAATAGACCCTGTCATGATCGCGGTTCACCAGCTCGGTGGAGAATCCCATGGATGGTGGTATGAGAAACACCTCTCCTTCGTCCCCTGGGTTCCCTTCGGCGTCGAAAAGGACAAGGTCGAGTCCGAGGGCAGGTGTCGTGAATCGCGACGCAACGGCAGGCTGGAGCACCGTACCTGTGACATATCCGCCACCGATCTCGGTACCGCCGCAGTACTCGATTATGGGTACTCCGCCCGCCACCCGCATGAGCCAGCTGTAGTCATCTGCATTCGAAGCTTCACCCGTTGAAGAAACCACACGAACAGTGTGCCAATCGCCTTCGTTGAGATCGCCCGAAACGCGCCAGGCAGCCACGGTGGAAGGGACAACGCCGAGCATCGTGACACCGGCGTCTTCAACGAATCGTATGAACCCTTCACTGGTCGGCGCATCGTCGTACAGCGCAAGGGCAGCCCCATTCAGGAGTGCCGCGTATATGAGCCACGGCCCCATCATCCATCCGAGATTCGTTGGCCAGGCCACGACATCGTCTCGATGAATGTCCTGGTGGAACCGACCATCCATCGCAGCCTTGATGGGGGCGGTCTGGGGCCAAGGGATCGCCTTCGGATCACCTGTCGTTCCGGAGGAGAAGAGGATGTTCGTCCATGCAGATGCAGGGAGACCGACTGGGTCGAATGCCATGCCGGGAACCACGAAGTCCTCCCACCAGATATCACCATCTCTCAGCCGCATCCCGGAGCCCGTATCGACAACGATGCACATGGGGCCATCAGCATCGATGCACTTGGCGTACATCGGCAGGCTCCTGCCAAGCCGCTGCGCTTCGTCCTGGGTGACGACTGCTACCGGTGAGGTGATCGACAACCGCGTCGCTATCTCGTCTTGAGCGAATGAGTCCGCGATCGAAACCACCACGCCTCCTGCTGCGATGGTTCCGAGATAGGCGACGACGGCTGCAACGGTCATCGGCATCACGATGGCGATTGGGTCGCCCACATCGAACCCAGCCTTCTTGAATCCTCCGGCATACGCTGCTACACGTGCAACGAGTTCGGCAACCGAAACCGTGTGGAGCGCATCCCCTGTGCCGTAGACGATGGCGACAGCATCCGGATCGTGATCCAGACAGGATTGGACGATGTTGAACAACGCCCCGGGCAACCAATCCGGATGAGCCGCATCGTCACTTCCGCGTATCGCAGATGGCGCCTCGTCGAAAATGATCCCGAGATCATCGATGACCATCGACCAGAATCCATCGGGGTCATCGACGGACCAGCGATGGAAGTCTTCATATGCATCCAAGCCACGAGCGCCCATCGCCGCCGTGAGGTTCGCGTGGCTGATGGTCGCGCCGTCCGGTGTCCACGTCGGGCCCGGCTGTGAGGATCGATGGCTCATGCGACGAGGCTAGCGCCGAGCGTAAATCCCCGGACATGAGCAGATCGACGGTCTATCGTGTTACCAAAGGGAGGCTGGACAATGCGAGAGAAACGAAGAACACCGAGCATCGTGCTGCTGGGCGCCATAACCATCTTCTGGGTCATCGGTATGGCACCGCCCGCCGGAGCAGAAGTATTCCAAGGCGGCTGCACCGGTAGCGCCAGGTTCTCAGACGGCACAACCGTGACCGAGAGCACCCCGCTGAGCGAGGTTGTGATCGTGCCTGAGGAAGACTCCGTCGCGTACCAGGGGAGTATCAACCTCCCTCCACCCGATGACGAAGTACCATTTTCCGGTGGCGTCGACGTACGCCTGCCTCGCTTCAACTGGACAGTTGTACCCTGGTCGGGAGAGACAGTTGAAGTCTCGGATGCCGGCGTATACACATATGATGTACCCGGTTTCGTCCCGCGAGGTGTACAACTCGAGGTCTCAGCAGTACACATCCAGCAGGGTCAGACGTGCGTCGTCGCGGTGACCATGAAACTTGACGGTGATCCAGGACCCGCAGCGCTCATCGCTGTAACCGGTACCGTCGTGTTCGGCGCAGCAACCATTGGTGCCGGCGTCAAGAGGAGGATGGCATGATGAAGGGTCGACCGATTCTCGGTACCGTCGCAGGCTTCATGTTCGGCCTGTTCGGCGGATTGTCCCTGGTCCTGTACGGTGTTGTCCCTCTGCACTCCGATCTGGTCTGGATCCTGCCCCTGGTTGGCATCGTTCTCGGACTCGTGCTCGCAGCCTGGGCGCCCCTCGGCAGCGATCCGGAGACCAAGATCGAGGAGACCTCGACTGAGTAGAGGGTCTACAGCTGTCACGATGGGGACATGACAATCAACGTTCGCCGCGCCTGGTGGGGCGGAGACGCGCATGTGGTCTACACGATCGTCGTGTTCGTGATCCTGGCCTCACTCGACAACGCCGCAATCGCGCTCATCCCATCCATGGTGCCCCAGCTTCGGGAAACATTCGAAGTTGGCACGGCAGCCATCGGACTACTCACCGGCGCCCAAGTGCTCATGACGGCCGTGACCGCGGTCGGGTGGGGTTACCTCGCAGACTCAAGGGACCGAAAGAAGCTGCTGCTGTGGGGGACGGTCATATGGGCGATTGCGGTCGGCTTTTCTGGGATCACGACTTCGTACTGGTCGCTTCTGGGTCTCCAGGTCATCGCGGGTATCGGCCTCGGATCCATCGCATCCGTTGGATTCTCGGTCATCTCGGACTTCATCGCACCGAAGCGACGGGGTCTCGCCATGTCATTCTGGGGACTCAGCCAGGGAATCGGTTCCCTCGTCGGAAGCCTGCTCGCTTCTCAAGCAGGAGCACACAGCCACACACCTCCGTTCATCATCCTTGCCGTTGCGGGCTTCGTGTTCTCGCTCCTTTTCCTTACGACATTCGATGCACCACGCGGCTTCAAGGAACCAGAACTTCAGGAGCTGTATGCAAGCGGTCAGACATACGACTATGCGATCGACGCCGCGCAACTCCAAGAACTCAACGCGGTCAGGACCAACCGATGGCTCGTCCTCCAGGGCCTCACAGCCCAGATTGCGTATGGATCTCTCATCTGGGTGCCGCTCCTCTATCAGGAGAAGGTCATCGCCGAGGGGTACTCCCAGGCAACGGGTCAACAGGTGGGTGGCCTGTTCGCAGCACTTTTCACGGTCGGAGCGCTCTTCTCGATCCTGTTCGGCCACATCGGTGACCGGTGGCAACGGCGGGATCTCTCTGGACGGGCATACGTTTCTGCGATCGGCATCCTCGCGGCGATCCCATTCTTCCTCGTGTTCTTCTGGGTACCGCTGCGAGGCCTCGAAGTGACAGACGGTGCAGGTACCGGAACGTTCATCCCTGAGGTGCTCGGAGCGATCGTCACGAACCCATGGGTCGCCCTTGCATTCCTGTCTGCGATCATTGCACTCGCCCTCACCTCGGCCGACTCGCCGAACTGGTTCGCCCTGATCTCGGATGTGAACCTCCCCGAGCATCGCGGCACCGTGTTCGGTGTCGGAAACTTCATCAACGGCGTGGGACGTGCGGTCGGAACAGGACTGACCACAGTCACGACAGACGCGTTTCGAAGGATCCTGCCTCCTCCGTTCAATCTCGCCCTCGGCCTCTCACTGTTCCAGGTCTTCTTCCTTCCAACTGGCTGGTGCTACTGGAAGGCTTCAAAGACCTGCCCGGCGGACATAGAAGCTGTGAGGAGGACGCTTCGCGAAAGAGCGGAGTTCCAAGCTCGGTGAGCGTCAAGCCCGCGAAAAGTGTCCACCTTCGCGAAAAGTGAGTTGCGCATCAGCTGACAATGTGTCACACAGAGACGCTAGAAATGGTGCAACTTCCCTCAGATCGACCGATATCAACGCGATCTGGAAGGTGTTTGACGAGTGACACGAATGTAATTACACTCGTGCAACCACACGCAACATGTAGTGGGTACGAAGGCTTCATGGACACAACATGTTGTGATTGTGGACAAGTTTGTGGATATTGCCATGAGATGAGTGGCACCAAGGTCGAAGGAAGGCAGCCTATGACAGCAGGACTCAGCATCGAGAGGCGGTTCACCACTGAAGGCGTCAGCCCGTACGACACCGTCGAATGGTCACGACGCGACTCGCGGATCACGAATCCGGACGGATCAGTCGTCTTCGAGATGACCAATGCTGAGGTCCCCGCGGCCTGGTCCCAGGTCGCCGCGGACATCATGGTGTCCAAGTACTTCCGCAAGGCCGGTGTCCCCCAGTCAGACGAAGCGGGTGGAGAGATACTCGACGAATCCGGAGATCCTGTGACGGGACCGGAACGTTCTGCCCGTCAGGTGATCGAGAGGCTTGTAAGCACCTGGCGCTGGTGGGGCGAGGAGAGCGGCTATTTCGCAACCACCCAGGACGCTCAGGTATTCGAGGACGAACTTGCGCACATGCTGCTGCACCAGATGGCAGCGCCGAACTCGCCCCAGTGGTTCAACACGGGCCTGCACCACCGCTACGGCATCGAAGGACCCGAACAAGGATTCTGGTTCGTCGATCCCGAATCTGAGGAGCTCGCTGCGTCCCCGGACTCGTACAGCAGGCCTTCACCCCACGCCTGCTTCATCCAATCCGTTGATGACGACCTCGTCAACGAAGGCGGCATCATGGACCTCTGGGTCAGGGAAGCCAGACTCTTCAAGTTCGGATCTGGCACAGGGACCAATTTCTCGAACCTCAGGGCCGAGGGCGAGCCGCTCTCAGGCGGGGGCAAGTCCTCTGGCCTGATGTCCTTCCTCAGGGTCGGCGATCGTGCGGCAGGGGCCATCAAGTCGGGGGGAACAACTCGTCGAGCCGCCAAGATGGTGATCCTCGACGTAGACCACCCCGACATCGAGACCTTCATCGCCTGGAAAGCAGTCGAGGAGGAGAAGGTCAGGGCACTCATCGCGGCAGGCTACTCGTCTGACTTCAACGGCGAGGCATACGCCACCGTGTCCGGTCAGAACTCGAATAACACGGTGCGGATGACGAACGAGTTCGTCGAAGCCGTGATGGCAGACGAGGACTGGAATCTCACACGTCGCACCGACGGTGCACCCATGAAGACCGTCAAGGCCCGCGAACTGTGGCATCAGATCGCACAGGCTGCCTGGGCATCTGCCGACCCTGGTGTGCACTTCGCGACCACAATCAACGAGTGGCATACCTCCCCAGCGGGTGGCGAGATCCGGGCTTCAAACCCGTGTTCGGAGTATCTCTTCCTGGACAACACGGCATGCAACCTTGCGTCCCTGAATCTCGGTACGTTCTACGACGACGCGACAGGTGAGTTCGATCTCGAAAGCTACGAGTACGCGATCCGGATCTGGACGATCGTGCTCGAAATCTCGGTGACCATGGCCCACTTCCCTTCGGAGGCGATCGCACAAGGTTCTTACGACTACCGCACCCTCGGACTGGGGTATGCCAACCTCGGCTCCATCCTGATGCGGATGGGTATCGCATATGACTCAGACGAAGGCCGTGCGATCGCCGGTGCACTCACTGCGATCCTCACCGGATACTCCTATGCGGCATCTGCCGAGATGGCTTCTGTTGTTGGCCCGTTCCCGCTGTACTCAGAGAACGCAGACTCGATGCTTCGGGTGATGAGAAACCACCGCAAGGCCGCCTACGGTGCTGACCAATCCGAGTTCGAGACCGTTGGCCACATCGTTGTCGGCATCGACCAGGAGGTGTGTCCACCGGACATGCTTGCTTCCGCGCACGATGCGTGGGACACCGCGATCAGCCTCGGCACGGAGCACGGCTATCGCAATGCACAGTCCACTTGCCTTGCTCCCACCGGCACCATCGGGCTCTTGATGGATTGTGACACCACGGGCGTGGAGCCCGACTTCGCTCTCGTGAAGTTCAAGAAGCTTGCCGGTGGTGGTTACTTCAAGATCGCCAACCAGTCGATCGCCCCTGCACTGGCACACCTCGGGTATGGCGATGCAGAGATCGAGGGCATCATCGACTTCGTCGTGGGCACGATGAGCCTCGATGGGGCGCCGGGGATCAATGCTGAGACCCTCCGCGCAAAGGGATTCACAAGTGAGGATCTCAGCAGGATCGAAGCGACGCTTCCAGGCGTATTCGAGATCGGGTTCGCCTTCAACCAGTGGACATTGGGTGAAGAGACGATGCACAGACTCGGCTTCACGGCAGAGGAGTACAACGGCCTCGGGTTCAACATGCTCTCAGCACTCGGATTCTCAGAAGACGAGATCAGTGAGGCCAACGATGTCATCTGTGGCCATCAGACGATCGAAGGCGATTCAGGCCTGAGGGAAGAGCACCTCCAGGTGTTCGACACAGCGAACAAGAACGGCAAGTACGGCAAGCGCTACATCCACCACATCGGACACATCAAGATGATGGCTGCCGCACAGCCATTCATCTCCGGTGCGATCAGCAAGACGATCAACATGCCGAATGAGGCGACCATCGAAGACATCATGGAGTCCTACCAGATGTCCTGGGAGCTGGGGCTCAAGGCAATGGCGCTCTACAGGGACGGTTCAAAGGCATCCCAACCACTGTCATCCACATCCGATGAAGGAACGTCTGACGAAGAACCCGACGAGGTCACCGCTGCGATCGAACGCGACGTGGACATCTTTGCCGGGATGTACCGGCCGGGCATGTCCCCATCTGAGGCGTATGAGGCCATGCCAAGACCCCGGTTCCTTCTGCCATCGAGACGTGTCGGCTTCACCCAGGAGGCACGGATCGGCGGTCACAAGGTATTCCTTCGTACGGGCGAGTACGAGGACGGAACGCTTGGCGAGATCTTCCTCGACCTCGCAAAGGAGGGTGCAACGCTTCGCGGCATCCTCAGCTGTTTCGCCATTGCCGTGAGCAAGGGACTCCAATACGGTGTTCCACTGGAGGAGTACGTTGACACGTTCACGTTCCAGACGTTCGAGCCACGTGGGATGGTCGAGGGGCATCCGAACATCAAAATGGCGAACTCGATCATCGATTACACGTTCAGGGCTCTTGGAGTCGAATACCTCCACAGGGACGAACTTGCACAGATTCCGCCGGACCGCACCGGCGACCTGCCCGAGCCGCCAAAGGGTGCTGCGGTTGACGCAGGGCTCCAGCTCGACCTGACGGAAGCTGCGATGGAACGAGACATCGAGGCACAGGTTCGGGCGGCGAGATTCGTCGACAATGGGTCAGCGCCCGAGCCACGGGCGTCTGCTGCGCCGGTGGCGGCCGCTGTTGCACCCCAAGCCGCGCACTCGATCCAGGAGGTTCAGGCGGCAGCCATCCAAGCTGTGCTCGCAGACAAGATGGGTGATGCACCCTTGTGTGACACCTGTGGCCACATCACGATCCGCAACGGATCGTGCTACCGCTGCCTCAACTGCGGCGACTCAAAGGGCTGCTCCTAGGACCGACCCGCCTAGATGCGCTCCTCATCGTGTACCGAGGCTGCGGCGTATTCGACGCTGGCCACGATCAGCGCCAGTAGCACGAGACCACTCACGACCAATCCGATGGGTTGTGGCGGACCGACGAGAAGGAAGCCAAATGTGATCACTGCGGCTCCCCACTCGATGAGCCGCCGGTGAGACACGATGAATGCGACGGTCGATGACTCAGAATCTCGGTTGTGCGTCGACCGGGCCGTCCCGCCAACCGCAGACCGGATGGCAACGGCTCCATCGGAGCGTCCCATGATCCATGCCACAAAGATGATGATCGCACCCAAAACCAAGACGATCCACGTTTGCACAACGAAGCCGCGAAAGATGATGTCCCATGCAGCTTCGGCGCCAGCCTTCTGGATCGGATCCTCAACACCACCTGTCAGCGCTGACCTCGCATATCGCATGTCGATGAGAGAGAAGACCATCGCGAACACGGTCGCTCCACCGATCCACACCGAAATCCTCCTGCGGTCCGTGGCCACGCCAACCGAGGCAACGAGGAGACCGATCGTCAGAAGGAAGATGGCCCATCTGATCGGATACATCAGGTCAACGATGAAGTTGATGACTCCCGAACCAGGCAGCTCGAACAGCTCGACGGTGAGATCACGATCGACTCCCTCGAGCAATTCGAACCCGCGATCGCCGAGACTCTCGGAGATCCAGGCTCCGATTACAGTCAGGTCGAGCACCGCGACACCGTCATCCTCTACCAGTACACCGTCTTCGAGGGCTCCCACGTATGCCATCGCGATCCTGTGGGAACCTGTGAGTGCCGAACTCCACACAGTGGTGAAAACGTCCGAGCGGATGATCTCAGTGGAGACACCCACAACCAGATCCCTGACTCCGTTCGTCAGTGGGACCGCTATGAACGCGATGCCGTCCGGAAGTGTCTCTGCGATCACTTCGGCGACCTCATAGGACTCGATCAACGCGTCCGCTGTCTTGTGCGCCAATGCGAGCGATACGGCGTCGTCACCGGGAAGGGGCTCGAATACTGCGACAAAGCTATCGGCGTCGAGCACGGTTCTCGTCAGCCAACCCGCATGGTTCGCCGCAAGCAGCGCTATGCCGAACAGGACCGCGAGGACGATCGCCACACCCATTCGGGTCGAGCTGCCGGTTGGCGATTGCCCGCGGTCGGACTTGAGATCATTCACGAGGCGAATCTAGCAGCGCCTGTGCGGCGGCCGGACATCGAGGACTTCGACGACGACGCACGTGATAGCGTTGTCCACAAGTTCACGTGGGAGACACAGCATGGCAGACGAAACCGGCGGGGAACGGCCGGACGACAGGGAGTACAAAGAAGGCGGGCTCTCGATCGGGTTGATCATCGCCGGAGTCGTCGCCGTCGCCGCAGTAATCTTCATCTTTCAGAACAGCGACGAGACCGAGATGGAGTTCTTGCTCTTCAACGGAACTGTGCCATTGTCCCTTGTGATCGTCATCTCGATGAGCCTCGGTGCAGTTCTTGGCTGGTTCGTCGGCTTCATGCGTCGGCGCAGGAACCGCCGAGACGATTGACCCTTCCCACGGGCGGGCTAGGCTCCCTGAACGAAGCGCTCATCCAGAGCGGTGGAGGGACAGGCCCTGTGAAGCCGCGGCAACCGATCTGTTCGGTGCCAATGCCTGATCGATGAGATGTCAACGAGCGGTGAGCCGTTCGAGGCGCGTGAGCGTTTCGAGACGAGAGGAGCCGCGATGTCAGACTACATCGACACCCTGAACGACCGGGTCGTCATATTCGACGGCGCTACAGGCACCTGGCTCCAGACACAGGGACTCACAGCCGCCGACTTCGGCGGTCCCGATCTCGAGGGCTGTAACGAGATCCTCAACGTTACGCGTCCTGACGTGATCGAGTCCCTCCATCGCTCGTACCTCGATGTCGGAGCGGACGTCGTCGAGACAAACACCTTCGGTGCCTTCGGCGTGCCCCTCGCCGAATACGATCTCGACGAAAGGGCTTACGAGTTGGCCGCTGCCGGGGCAGCCATCGCCAGACGCGTCGCAGATGACTACGAAGGCAGGTTCGTTGCTGGTTCCATCGGTCCAGGGACGAAATTCCCAACCCTCGGCCAGATCGCATACGCGGACCTTCGCGACCAGTACGAAATCGAAGCCTCTGGGCTCATCGACGGTGGAGTCGATCTGCTCATCATCGAAACGCAATTCGACCTGCTCTCGGTAAAGGCTGCGATCAACGGCGCACGACGCGCCATGCAGACCTCTGGACGCGACGTGCCGCTCCAGACCCAGGTGACCATCGAGTTGACCGGTCGCATGCTGCCCGGAACCGAGATCGGTGCGGCACTCTGCGCAGTCGAAGCACTCGGCACGGATGTGATCGGCATCAACTGCGCAACCGGACCAACCGAGATGTATGAACCGATTCGCTTCCTGTCGCGCCACGCGAGCGTTCCGATATCGGTGATACCGAATGCGGGCCTTCCATCGGTTGTCGACGGAGAGATGCACTACGATCTCGGTGCGCGAGAGGTAGCCAAGCATCTCTCGACATTCGTCGAGGAGTACGGCGTCAGCGTCGTCGGGGGATGCTGTGGTACGACACCGGAGTACATCGCCACCCTTGTGGACGTCGTCGGTCACCGCGCTCCGGCCCGGAGGCATCCCTCGGCGATACCTGCAGTCACCTCGACGTACTCCGCCGTGCAACTTCACCAGGACACTTCGTTTCTCATCATCGGAGAGCGGACCAATGCCAACGGATCGAAGGCTTTTCGCGACGCGATGCTCGCAGGGGACATCGACGCGTGCGTCGGCATCGCAGAGAGCCAGGTTGCAGAGGGAGCACACCTCGTGGACCTGTGCGTTGACTACGTCGGTAGAGACGGTGCCGTGGACATCGCATCCATCGCCCAGCGGTTCTCAACAGACATCACGGTCCCAGTCGTCATCGACTCGACCGAACCCGAGGTCATGGAGTCCGCCCTCGAACGACTCGGCGGAAGATGTGTCCTCAACTCTGTCAATCTCGAGTCAGGCGATGGCCCAGGGTCTCGACTCGACAGCGTGTTCTCCCTCGCAAAGGAGCACGGCGCCGCAGTGATCTGCCTGCTCATAGACGAACGGGGACAGGCACGTGATCTCGAATGGAAAATGGACGTTGCTCATCGCCTGCACGACATCGCGACCGAACGATATGGACTGCATCCAGAGGACCTCATCTTCGATGCGTTGACGTTCCCTCTGTCAACAGGCGACGACGATCTCAGACGCGACGCAATGGCGACCATCGACGCGATCAAAAGAATCAAGGCTGAGCTCCCTGGAGTGAGCACCGTGCTTGGTGTGTCGAACGTGTCGTTCGGTCTCAATCCGGCCACGAGACGGGTACTCAACTCTGTATTCCTCCACGAGTGTATTGAGGCAGGACTCGATGCTGCGATCATCCATGCGGGGAAGATCACACCTCTCTCGTCCATCGAGAAGGAGCATCTCGAGGCATGCACAGACCTGGTCTATGACCGGCGCACGGATGACTACGACCCACTCGAGGTCCTGCTCGAAGCCTTCGACACAGTGACAGAGACCGATACCCAAACCGACCCATTCGAGGGGCTGACCCTCATGGAACGTCTCGAGAAGAGAATCGTGGCGGGAAACGCCGTCGGACTCGAGGACGACCTCGACGAGGCACTCGACGTGACAGACGCGCTGGCAATCATCAACGGCGTGCTTCTTGGGGGCATGAAGACCGTGGGCAAACTCTTCGGTGCTGGCGAGATGCAGCTCCCATTTGTGCTTCGTTCCGCCCAAACGATGAAGGCTTCGGTTCGACATCTCGAGCCGCACCTGGACAAGATCGATTCAGCAGATCGCGGCAGCATCGTTCTTGCAACGGTCTCGGGCGACGTTCACGACATAGGCAAGAACCTCGTGGACATCATCCTCACGAACAACGGCTACCGCGTCTACAACCTCGGCATCAAGGTGTCGATCGCCCAGATGATTGAGGCCTTCCAGGAGCATGGGGCCGATGCGATCGGCATGAGTGGCCTGCTTGTGAAGAGCACGCTCATCATGCGCGAGAATCTCGAAGAGTTGGCGCGCAGGGGACTCAATGAAGTTCCGGTACTTCTCGGCGGTGCGGCGCTCACCCGCGGCTATGTCGAGGATGACCTCGCTTCTCGGCATTCGGGGCCCGTCATCTATGGGAAGGACGCGTTCGCTGGGCTTGATGCAATGGAGTGGATCACCGGTCAGGGGGACGAGCCGAAATCCCAGAGACGGGTACTGCCAACGATCAACCGCGAGCGAGCCGATAACGGACCCGCTCCCGAGCGGTCCCCGGATGTGACAGACGACAACCCGATCCCTGATCCGCCGTTCCTCGGTTCGCGGGTCGTCAAAGGGATCGAGCTCGACGAAATCGCGAGGTATCTCAACACCACGGCGCTACTGCGCAACCAGTGGCAGTACCGCCCCCAGAACGGGGAGACGGATGGCCAATTCAAGGAGCGCCTCGCTCCCGAGCTTCGACGTGCACTCACATCCGCGCGCGCCGAGGACCTCCTCCAACCCCAGGTCGTGTATGGCTACTTCCCCGTCAACAGCCAAGGTGACGAGCTCATCGTGTGGGCAGACCGGACTCGCAGACAGGAGATTGTGCGGTTCCAATTCCCGAGACAGTCTGGCCCACCGTGGTTGTGCATTGCTGACTATTTCCGCCCTGTCAGTCCGGATACCCCTGATGTTGCGGCATTTCACATCGTCACCATGGGTTCAGCGCTCTCCGAGCGAACCGCACAGCTCTTCGCAGAGGACAGATACGAGGAGTACCTGAAGCTCCACGGCCTCGGCGTCGAAATGACCGAAGCCCTCGCCGAGTACTGGCATGCAAGGGTGCGTGAGGAACTCGGTATCGCTGAGGAGGACGACCCGATGATCAGGGGACTCTTCCGTCAACGCTACCGGGGTGGGAGATATTCATGGGGATACCCGGCGTGCCCGGATCTCGAGGACAACCTCACCGTTGCAGACCTCCTTGGGGCAGACCGAATCGGTATCGACGTCGGGCCAGAGACCGGATTCCAGTACCAGCCCGAGCAGACGACATCGGCGATCATCTGCCACCACCCGCAGGCAAAGTACTTCATCGCTCGCAAACCAAGGGAGTTGAGAAACGCTCAGTAAGGCTTCATCCTTTGTCCACCTGAGTGAGATGAATCCACCGGTCCTCCCCGACACGTCCCATCTGAGCCTTGGCGGAACATGGAGTTTCGAGACGATCATCGAAGAAACGGCACTCGCCTGGAGTCGGGCCGACATCGACTGACGGGCACCTGTCAGTACTCGTCCAGCCACTCGTCGGCATGCTCGACCATGTACATGCTCACCTCGTGGACACGGTCGAGTACGTCACACAGCGAGTCCTGTTTGAAGACGATATCCGCGAGCGATCGTTTCGCTGCGCCGACGACCGAGAGCAATCTGTCCGCCTTGTCTGACAAGGCTCCCATCGTCTCGACCGCGGAGACCTCTATCGGCAGGTCTATGCCTCCGATCCCTGCGAGCGCCGCGGAGACCACGATGATGTCTGGTGACCGTGTGAGCGGCGGCAGGGACCAATTGAAGAAGAAGGTCACCTCGAACTCGTCGTTGACATCTTCGGGAACATCGTCTGAAGCGTTCAACGCATCTTCGAAACGGAGCAGCAATCGAGGCTCCACATCAAGTGCTATGTGGAGGTCGAGCGGCCCCGCACACGCCTCTGCAGGGTGGACGTCGATCTCCCAGGACTGGCGCAATGTGTATGTCTCGACGAAATGTCGCTCGTCGTGCACGTGGAACCCATGCTCGATTGCATGGTCCTTCAGATAGGTGATGGTCGAGGCGAGATCGACTCCCATCAGTCGACCCCTCCAGCATGGATCTCGATACCACCCATCACGGCGAGAGCGTCGACGAGGAGCACCGGAGCATCATCCGCCAGGACGTCAGGATCGGTCAGGTTCGCCACTCCGCCCATCACTGACCGTCCCATCATCTCGACCCGCCACCCCGGAGGCACCACCACATCGATTCCCCCCATGACGGCGCGAAGCACGAGGTATGCGCCGGGGGCAAGGACTGCATCCTCCAGATCGAGTTCGATCCCGCCCATGAATGCCGTGGCCCTACCCTCGGTGAAGTTCCCGGTACTGCTCTCGAAGACTCTGCCACTCATCGTGGCAACTATGGAGAACTCCTCATCGCCTTCGGCGCCGAATGCAGGGATTCTGTTTCGAACGACGATGCCAGCAACTGCACTCGAAGCGGTGAAGATGATCAGCCATACGAACAGCCTCTTGATGAATCTCACCATGACAAGGTACCAGCCGACGAAAGCAAGGAATCACGCAATGGGCGAAGCCGGGTGAACATCCGGGAGACCCAGACGCTGCACGGTTCCAATCGCCACGACGACCACAGCCACACCGATCCATTGCACGGGTTCGAGCGCCTGGCCAAGCATGATCGCTGCTGCCACTGCCCCGATCGCAGGCTCTGCCGTGGCAACCACCCCGACGGTGCTCGAGGGTGCAAGTCGCAGAGCAGCGAACCCTGCAATGAACGGAACGGCCGTCCCGAGTACCCCGATGATCACCAAGTCGATCCACGCCCTCGCACCTATCGAGGCTGGAAATGTCCAGATAGGTAGGATCACGATCCAGATCACCGACGCGAACACGAAACCCCAGGTCGTGATCTGGACAGGCCGATATGTCTTGCCAAGGTATTCGCCGAAGAGCAGGTAGGACGCAAATGCGATCGCGGACGCAAGACCGGCAGCTACGCCCAGGACATCAGAGGACTGCAACATCCACGCCTGGTTCACGAGGCCGACACCGACCACCGCAAATGCCGCGGCGCCCCATACAAGTGAGCGCACCCGAGTTCTGTGCACCAACACCATCCAACCAAGGACGAGGATCGGTGCAAGGAACTGAATCGTGGCTCCGGGCCCAACGCCGAGCGCCTCAAGTGCCCAGAAGAACGTGACGTTGACGAAAGCCAGGTTTGCGCCGAGAAGAGCAAATTTCCAGAGCCCACCATCGAGCCGTAGTGCCCCTCGGTGAGCTGCGTAGGGCACGAGTACGACAAGTGCGATGAACGAGCGGGCCTGGGCAACCCTCGCGGGCGACACAACATCGAAAACGCCTGCCGCTACGGCACCAGACACGCCCCAGAGAGTCGCCGCAACCAGGGCAAGGAGCGCACCTTTGGTAGCACGGTCGTTGAGCATCGGTGGAGGGTAGGAGCCTCTGGTCGGCTGTAGTATCGCTGCGTATCCAGGAAGGACTCATGATGCCTCAAGTTCTCTTTGTGTGTGTCCACAACGCTGGACGCTCACAGATGGGGGCGGCCCTGCTCGATCATCATGCAATGGGCCGCATCGATGTGCGATCGGCCGGCTCGGCTCCAGGCGATGAGGTCAACCCCGCTGCCGTGGCCGCGTTGGCGGAATGGGATATCGATATCTCGGATGTGTCCCCAAGGGCGCTGTCGATCGACGAGGTGAAAGCCTCGGACGTCGTGATAACGATGGGCTGCGAAGACGCATGTCCCGTATTCCATGGCAAGCGTTACATGGACTGGGAACTCACAGACCCTGCCGGCATGGGACTCGAAACGGTGCGTTCTGTGAGGAACGAGATCGATCGACGAGTCAGGGCTCTCTTGTCGGAACTTCTCGATTGACTGCAACCAAATCGCACACCGACCGGTTCTATTGGTTATGAAAGCACGCGACGCATCGACAGATGCAGAGATCAAGCAGGTTCTGGTAACGAACCGCGACCTGGGGTTCACGATGCTCGTGCGTAGGTTCCAGCCGGGGATCTACTCGGGCGCACGGAGACTGACCCACAGACACGAGGACGCCGAGGAGGTCGCTCAGGACACCTTCCTGCGGGCATATCGAGCGCTCGGACGGTACGACAAGAACCGGATCAGTGATCTTCGGATCCGTGCGTGGCTCTGGACGATTGCCCTCAACCTGTGTAGGGACCGTGCCGGACATCCAAGGAACGAGACTGTCGCACTGTCCGAAAGGTCCGAAAGTACGAGCGCCGCAACTGATGACACACCGATCGACGCCGTGTCATGGAATCACCGGCTTGCGCGACTGTCCATGGATCAGCGCAATGCTGTCGTTCTGCGCCACGTGGCCGATCTTCCCATCGCTGAGATCGCTGAGATCACAGGTCGGCCAGAGGGGACGATCAAGGCTGACATCTCACGAGGGCTTGACAGGTTGAGAGACGCTTTGTCCAGAGAGGAACTGAAATGAGAAACATAGAACAGGTACTTGCGGGACTCACCGAATCGCCCCCCGCCGATCTCGAACGCTCCACCGTCATCCGTGCCGAAGCAGGCGACCTCGTCGCGACCGCAGACAGTCCTTTCGGCCCGCTGTGGATCGCATGGAGCATGACAGGGATCACAGCATTGACCCCGATGTTCGTTGACAGGACGGTGGATGAGTTCGTTGATCACCACAGGCGGGTGACCTATGAGGCCGATGCGCTCCCGACGTCACTCAGGTCCGAGATCGAAGAAGCCCTGGTGAGCGGCGAGTCCGAAGGCCTCACCTTCGACCTGCGCGGCCTCTCGGGCTTCCAGCAGTCCGTGCTCACGTCCTGTGCCACGATTCCGATCGGAACGGTACGACCCTATGGCTGGATCGCGGAGGAACTCAACAAGCCGGGAGCGACACGAGCCGTCGGCACGGCACTGGCCAAGAATCCGATCCCGCTGCTCATTCCATGCCATCGCGTCGTTCGCTCGGACGGCTCGGTGGGCAACTACGCATTCGGTGCCGAAATGAAGAGGGAGCTCCTCGTCCGCGAGGGCGTAATCGCATTCTGACTTCTGTAATCTGTCGAAATGGACATCATCGAAACCGTACGAGCGTCTGTCATCGGGGCGGACAATGTCGTTCCCGGACCATACGGACCTCGTCGGGTGACCTATGCCGACTACACCGCATCCGGCAGATCGCTGAGCTTCATCGAGGACTACATCCGCGATGTGGTCCTTCCCCTCTACGCGAACACACACACGGAAGGCTCAGGGACAGGTCAGCAGACATCAAGGTTCCGCGAAGACGCGCGTGAGATCATCCGCCGCTGTCTCAATGCATCGGATGATTACGCGGTCATCTTTGTCGGAAGCGGGTGCACCGGTGCAATCGATCACATGATCCGGGTGATCGGCCTGTCACTGCCTGACACACTGGATTCCCGATATCACCTCACAGACGCCATACCGCCAGACGAGCGTCCTGTGGTATTCATCGGACCCTTCGAGCATCATTCGAACGAACTCCCATGGCGCGAATCGATCGCCGACCTCGTCAAGATCGGTGAGGACCCTGACGGCCACATCGACCAGGCTCAGCTCACCAGGGAACTCATCAAGTTCGAGGACCGACCGGTGAAGATCGGCTCATTCTCAGCGGCCTCCAATGTCACTGGGATCCTGTCAGACACCATGGGTATCGCCTCCCTCCTGCATCAATACGGTGCCCTCTCGTTCTGGGATTTCGCAGCAGCTGCTCCGTACGTTGCGCTGGATGTTCAACCGTCAGACGCACCCTCGGCGTACAAGGACGCCGTGTTCATCTCGATCCACAAACTGATCGGTGGACCGAGCACTCCCGGTCTCCTCGTCGCCCGCAAGGAATTGTTCAAGAACGCGGTGCCCACCGTGCCGGGTGGTGGAACCGTGTCGTTCGTCGGACTCGAATCACATGAGTATCTCCAGGACATCGAGCACAGGGAGGAGGGAGGCACGCCTGCGATCGTCGGGTCGATCAGAGCGGGTCTCGTCTTCCAACTCAAGGACGCCGTTGGTGCGAAACGTATTCGCGCCCTAGAACAGCGGTTCATCAAGGAGACGATCACCTCGTGGAGCCGGAATCCCGCAATCGAGATTCTGGGCAATCACGATGCAGATCGACTCTCGATCGTCTCATTCGTCGTCAAGCACTCCGGGCAGTATCTCCACCACAATTTCATAGTTGCCGTACTCAACGATCTCTTCGGGATCCAGTCGAGGGGTGGATGTTCGTGTGCCGGTCCCTATGGACATGCGCTATTGGGCATCGACGACGAACATTCCGCCGAGTTCAGTCACGAAGTGGGCCTTGGCTGTGAAGGCATCAGGCCGGGCTGGGTGAGGGTCAACTTCAACTATTTCATCTCCGATGCCGTCCACGAGTTCATCACCGAGGCTGTTCATCTCGTCGCCACACATGGGTGGAAGTTGCTTCCTTGGTACAGCTTCGACGCCATGACAGCAGAGTGGGTCCATGTTGATGGTCGAGGTGACGCTCCGTTCTCGCTGTTCGACATCGATTACGGCGACGGGTGGTTTCACCACGACGCTGACCCGCAACACGCCCCGGACACGGATCTGGCTCGGTATCTCGATGAGGCACGGACCCTATTCGAGTCGATAGACCCGGCCACGGGACCGGCCCAGCCACCCGTTGAGGCGACCGCATCATTCGAGGATCTGCGCTGGTTCCTTCTCTCAGAGGAAGTTCGCACCGGTGAATAGCATGGCTCCGAAATGGTTCGATGCGGCCATAGGTACCGAACCGGAGGAGCGGTCTGTAACGGTCGATGGGGCATGCGTCCGGTACCTGTCATGGGGGGACACGGAGAAGCCCGGACTTGTGTTCGTACACGGTGGGGCCGCTCACGCCCACTGGTGGTCGTTCATCGCACCACTCTTCATGACCGAGTGGCACGCAGTGGCGATTCATCTCTCGGGGATGGGCGACTCGGACAGACGCGGGAACTATTCACACGAGTTGTGGGCACGTGAAGTGATGGCTGTGGCGCAGGACGCCGAATTCCCCGGGCCTCCGGTTGTGGTCGGGCACAGCCTCGGCGGCATGGTCACGATCCAGACGGCCGCAACCTTCGGAGACAGCCTCGCTGGCGCCGTGATCGTTGACGCACCCGTCCGCAGACCATCTCCAGAGTCCGAAGAGAGCCGGTCGGGTAGAGCGTTCAAGCGACCCGGTGTGTACGAGAGCGAGGACGAAGCTGCTTCGCACTTCCGTCTCATCCCACCTCAACCATGCGACAACGACTACATCGTTGACTACGTAGCTCGACAATCGGTGCATGAGACAGACGTTGGTTGGACATGGAAGTTCGATCCGGAGATCTTCAGCGGCACTCTCGTTGCCCTGAGAGATCAGCTCGCCTCGGTTCAGTGCAGAGTGGCACTGTTCACCGGCGAACGGTCCGTGGTTGTCCCTCGGGACACCGCGGCGTACATGTATGAGTTGATGGGACGCGTGTCGCCTGTTGTCGAGATACCGGAAGCCCATCACCATCTGACGCTCGACCAGCCTCTCGCTTTCGTCGCGGCACTGCGGACTCTTCTCGCCGATTGGCATCACTCGATTGCCTTCGAGCGTCGATGATGGGTCGGTTATGCTGCACCATGTATGAGGAATCCGAGGGACACCCAGCTCACGCTCGACCAGGCGTACCAGGCAACGTACCTATGGCTTGACCATGCAGGCGATCCGCCTGTCGACATCATCGAGCCTTCCCACGGATCGGTCGAGCTGCACACCGCGAACGCGTTCGTGAGGGTACGATCGAGCGACAGTCCCGTCGAACAGTCCTCGGTCCTTGCGTTGCTGCGTGCAGCGGACGCAGGCAAGAAGCTCCTGTTGTTCTCACCGTCGGGTTTCTCCCCCGGCGCACTCTCGATCGCAGAGACCCAGGGCATTGCTCTCTTCACGCTCGATGCGAACGGGCGGGCGATTCCGGAAACCACCCACGCAAGGTCGGTAGCTCCTGAGACAGAACCGGATCCACCTTTTGCCGATGATCCTGCCGACGAGAAAGACAGCTTCTGGACATACTCGCCTCCGCCCAGGCGCGATGAGGTTGAGGAGACGGGCACCGAGGGAATCGAAGCCGGTGCGTCGGATTGGTCCGACTGCCCTGCCTGTGGATCGACCCACTATCGAAACGCAAAGTTTTGCAAAGCGTGCGGGACGAAGCTGCTACCCGACACGGACGACGGACACACTCGGATGCGATGTCGCAACTGCGGAAGCCACGACATCGAAACGCTCGGTTAGAGCTTCTCAGCCTTGCGGCGAGTAACGCGGGTTCTGCGATCCGCTGCTTCGGCACCGGTGATCGAGAGCGGGATACCGGCGAGTTCCATGCGTCGCTCGAGGGCACTGCGGAATCTCTTCTGGCAGGTTCCGAACCCAGCAAGCGGCACCGTTTCACCTCGCGCGAGGCGCGAGCGTTCCGCGTTCTCGACAGCCACGGGTGGTAGCACGCCGAGCGGATGTCCCGGAATCGCGCCGGGCTCGAGGCGTGTAATCGCTCCTGCGCCGTCAGGTGTAATGGAGATCCGTATGTACCAGGGCAAGAACTCCTCGTTCTCGTCGTAATCAAGGCTGATGTCTGAGAAGGCCTCATAGGGAATCCGGTACGTGTGATCAGTCGGGTCACTCCCAACGACGTAGAAGAGCGCCCGGTCTGACAGCAACCAGAACAGGACCGCACGCTCGGAGTCCCTGCGATCAAGACCCGCCGCCGACCGGTCAAGCGTCTCGTCGTCCACAGTGAGCGGGCGAGCCTTCGTCTTGGCCTCACCCCTGCCGAGATCGAGCACCGTCTGTTTGAATCCATGCAAGATGGGCATGGAGTAAGGGTAGACCGAAGACCGAACTCCGGCTGACCTGTCTACTCTGAGCCTCCATGCCTAGCGATCTGAGAGCAACCGGACACGAGCAGGCGTGGTCATGGCCACTGTCCGATTGGGACCGAATGTGGCGACCGTCGTGCTGGCTGAACCAGCCACCGAAGCCGCACAAGACCCACATATTCCATCTTGTCGCGATCCTCGCTCTCGCCGGATACGCCAACATCATCGCCAACGAGGTACTGGACGAGGCTTGGCACATCCCGTTCAATCTCGGCATTCTCGGAGTCGCCGTCCTCATCGCTCGTCGGGCAGGAACGACGTGGACCACGATGGGATTGCGAACAGACCGGCTCAAACGGGGCTTCACGTTCGGGGGGATCATCGTTGCGATCATCGTCGCGGGCGTTGGGATCGCCATCGCTCTTCCAGCAACCCGCGAGCTGTTCAGAGATGACCGGATCATCGGAAGCTCCGTCGCCTGGGTGTCCTTCCAAGCATTCGTTCGGATCCCGCTCGCAACCGCTCTCTATGAGGAGGTGCTCTTCAGGGGAATCGTGTTCGGAATGCTCATTCGGAGGCGGTCCCCCCTTGTCGCAGGGCTGATGACCTCGGTTCTCTTCGGATTGTGGCACATTCTTCCCACGATCGACACGCTCCAGACGAATCCGGCAGGCAATCTGTTCACCGGGATCATCGGTGTTGCCATCGCGATCGTCGGCGCCATTGCAGGGACGTTCATTGCAGGGCTTGGCTTCCTGTGGATCCGTCTCTATGCAAACAGCACCTATGCCTCGGTGCTTGCCCACATCGGTACCAATTCGGTTGCAATACTCGGATCCCTCGTCACCGTCCACCTCCTGCCATAGGGGCTTCCGGACATCTGATCTTGCTTGACATCTCGCCAGCGCCCCGCGAGCATGGGTCCTCCGGTCCCTCGGGATTCGGGCACGCGACAAAGGAGAGTCGATGATCAGGCTATTTGGGCCGAATCCATCACCCGTGGCTCCCGCGCGCGTTCGCAAGCTGTAGAAGACAGCCTCCCTCGCTCCAAAGACCCACCTCAGGTGACGGCAGCGCCGTTCGTAACCTCTGTCTCGCCTCTCGACTCCTCAAGGACCACCGATGATCCCCGTACGCGCATACTTCAGACTTTTCACCGGATACCTCCGGCCGCATCGCCCGAAAGCCATGCTGCTCGCTGGCATCCTTCTGGTCACGATCGCTCTTCAGCTCGTCAGCCCCCAGCTGATCAAAGTGTTCATCGACAATGCCATTGCCGGAGACCCCGCATCAGCACTCACTCCGATCGCCGTCGTGTTCATGGTGGTAGCGGTCATCCACCAGCTCCTCGCAGTGTGGTCCACGTTCCTCGCCGAGCAGATCGGCTGGTCGGCAACGAACCAGCTCCGTGCGGACCTGACCGACCATGTGCTGCACCTCGACATGGGGTTCCACAAGGGCACAAATCCCGGAACGCTCATCGAGCGAATCGACGGAGATGTCACAGCGCTGTCGAACTTCTTCTCATCGATGATCATCAAAGTGCTTGGTAACTCGGCACTGTTGATCGGGATTCTCATACTCCTGTGGAGAGAGTCATGGATGGTCGGTCTGGCGATCACGGTTCTCACCGCTGGAACATTCCTGGGACTTTTTCGGCTGCACGGAGTAACCGTCCCATGGCAGAAGGACATCAGAGCAACTGCAGCTGAACTGAACGGCTTCATCGGAGAACAGATCGACGGAACCGAAGACATCGAGGCGAACGGTGCGACCGGGTTCATGCTCTCGCGCTTTGACGCCATCGAACGCAAGTGGCTGCCCCAGGTCATCCGGGGCTGGACGGGATGGTCGATGATGTGGAGCGCATCCATGGGCCTGTACTTTGCGTCACTTGCCGTCGCCTTTCTGTTCGGATCCTGGCTCTTCAGCGCGGGAACACTCACGATCGGCTCCGTCTATCTCGTGTTCCAGTACGTCGAGATGGCACACAGGCCGATCGAGCAGATCAGAGAGGAGCTCATCGACCTTCAGAAGGCCGGCGCGTCCATTGAACGAGTGGAGGAGCTTCTCGCAACCCGGAACGTTCTCGTCCAGCGTGACAACATCTTGCTCGGCGACGGACCGCTCCCGATTCAGTTCGATGGCGTCATGTTCAAGTACGACGACGAAGCGGGAGACGAGATCGTCCTGGACGATGTCTCGTTCGATATCGCTCCCGGAAGGATCGTCGGGCTCCTCGGCAGAACAGGTTCGGGCAAATCGACGGTCGCGAGGCTGGTCACCAGGATGTACGAACCTCAAGATGGCGCCGTACGAATAGGCGGATCGGCGACATGGGACATAGACATCGAGGATCTTCGCCACCGCGTCGCAATGGTCACCCAGGACGTACAGCTGTTCCGAGCAACCGTGCGTGACAATCTCACGTTCTTCAACGATTCGATCACCGATGACGAATTGCTCGACGTGATCCACAGACTTGAACTCGATGAGTGGCTGGCCTCGCTTCCGGCCGGTCTCGATTCGACGTTGGAGTCCGGTAGCGGGGGGCTGTCGGCAGGACAGGCCCAGCTGCTTGCCTTCACGCGCGTGTTCCTTCGGAACCCCGGTGTGGTGGTGCTCGACGAAGCGTCCTCGCGGCTCGATCCGGCAACCGAAGCATTGCTTGAACGTGCGATTGACCACCTACTCGAGAACCGGACCGCGATTCTCATCGCTCACCGTCTGGCCACTGTCTCGCGAGCGGATGACATCGTGATCCTCGAGGATGGCAAAGTCATCGAGTACGGCGAGCGTGTGGCTCTCGAGGCAGATCCAGATTCGAAGTTCTCACGTCTCCTTGCGACGGGAATGGAGGAGGCCCTGGCATGACGGACTCACCAACTCCTGCCTACATCCGGGTGATGTTCCGGATGATCCGCCAGCAGCCGATCAGATACGGCTTTGCGTTGTTTCTATGGATCTCCATCTGGACGATGCCGATCCTCGTCGGGCTGGTATCGGCTGCGTACTTCGACGCGCTCACTGAGGGGATGGAGGTCAACGCCCTGACACTTCTCGTTGCCGCGCTGCTGGCCTACGCACTCACCCGGTCGGTATTCATATTCCTGGCGATGCGCAACCACGGGTCTCTGCTATTCAGGGCGGCGGCAACCATCCGGAAGAACCTCCTCGTGCGGATCTACGAACTACCCGGTGCGGCGGGACCGAGCGAGACGCCCGGCGAGATGGTGAGCAGGTTCCGGGATGATGTCGAGCATGTGATCGAACCATTCGACCTCTTCGTTGACTTCGTCGGTGCACTCGTATCCGGAACGATTTCGGCCGCGATCCTCTGGTCGATAGATCCCGTGATCACCGTCGTCATCGCTCTGCCGGTGGTCGTGGTCGGGGTCGTCTCCAACCGAACCGGCGGTCTGATACGTCGATATCGCGTCCAGGCACGGGATGCGACCGAGGCGATCACAGGGTTCCTCGGTGAGACGTTCGCAGCGACCCAGTCTGTGAAGGTCGCAGGAGCTGAGTCCCACATGCTCGACCACTTCATGGAGCTGAATGATGTCCGCAAGAAGATGATGGTGCGCGACAGAACGCTCACCGCGGTTCTCATCGCCGTCTTCCGCAACACCGTGAACATGGGTACCGGCCTCATTCTCCTGCTCGCGGCGGGAAGGCTCACAGCCACAGGCTCGGCAGGTATCTCGCTCGGCGAATTCGCTCTGTTCGTCTTCCTGCTCCAGCTTGTCAGCGAGTCCGCGTACTTCTATGGAGTATTCATCGCCCGGGCAAAACAGGGAGGCGTCAGCGTCGAGCGTCTGGCATCTTCCATGTCGGGAGAGCCATGGCAGCGTCTCGTCGACCGCACCAATCTCGGAATCGACGATGAGACACATCCTGCACCCCAACCCAGCGATCCGGGACGATTCGAGTCGCTTTCAGTGAGGAGCCTCTCCTATCACTACAAGGATTCGGACAATGGCATCGACAATGTCGACCTCGACATCACAGTCGGTGAGTTCGTAGTGGTGACGGGCCGAATCGGTTCAGGGAAGACCACGCTTCTGCGGACCATCCTCGGTCTTCTGCCGGGCGAGAGCGGCACGATCAGGTGGAACGGAGACGTTGTCGAGGATCCGTCCACCTACCTCGTACCACCGAGAGTCGCATATACACCCCAAGTGCCAAGGCTGTTCTCGATGTCCCTCAGGGACAACCTGGTACTCGGTGCGGCTCTGGAGGAGGGTCAGCTCGACGAGTCGATTCACATCGCGACGATGCGCCACGACATCGAGCTGATGCCCGAAGGACTTCAGACGCTCATCGGACCACGAGGTGTTCGACTGTCCGGGGGACAGGTACAGAGGTCGGCGGCTGCGCGCATGCTCGCGCGCATGCCACAGCTCTTGGTGCTCGATGACGTTTCCTCTTCGCTCGATGTCGAGACGGAGCGAACTCTCTGGCTGAGGCTGTACGAGGCGAGAGAGGGCATCGCCACGCTCATAGTGTCACACCGCCATGCAGCGCTTGCCAGGGCAGACCGTGTCATCGTGATGGACCGCGGCCAAGTCGTAGCCGTCGGCACGGCAAAGGAACTCGCGCAAACGTCAGACACCTTTCAGGCCATATGGGAGGGTACGTTGGCGCCTAGCCCCGTGTGATCGCGAGGATCTCGATCTCGAAAGTGAGCGCCTCACCGGCCAACCGGTGGTTGGCATCGAGGGTGACCGTCTCCTCGGTGACCGAGAGCACCACGGCTGGTTGGCCGGTGGTGAGAAAGACTTCGTCACCAACCTTCACGTCGCCCTGCTCAGGGTTGAAAGGCACTTCGATGACATTCGACTCGCTCCACTCGCCGTAGGCATTCTCTGGATCAATGTGCACCGTACGGACGTCACCGATCCTGCCACCCCGAACGGCCTCGTCGAAGCCAGGGATTACCTGACCCGTCCCCACGGCGAAGGCGAATGGAACGTCGCGATCGCGGGATGAGTCGAACTGCGAACCGTCATCGAGCGTTCCGACATAGTGGACCTCGATCAAGTCGCCGTCCCTGACGATGAAACCGTCCTCAGGGCCGACCTGGGTGGTAGACGTCGTCTGAGATGCGCTGTCGCGCACAAAGGTTGTCGTTGTGCCCTCCGCAGGCTGATCGTCTTCACCCGAAGCTCCACCGCACGCTGCCGCGAGCAACGCGGTGGCAAGAACGAGAACGATGATGAGGCGCGGACGCATGGAGAACTCCACAAGTATCGGGTTGCACGGGAGGTTACAGGAAGGGGGCGCAAACCGAGCGTGCGGTATTCTGGGTCTATGGCCAACTACACACCCCCTGTGAGAGACATCACCTTTGTGCTCGACACGATCTCGGATGTTGAGTCGATCATCGCGTTTCCTGAGTTCGATCATGTCGACCACGACATGATCGATGGCGTCCTCAGTGAAGCCGCACGCTTCTTCTCTGAGGTATTCGCACCAACGAACGAGATCGGCGATGAGAAGGGCGCTCTCCTCAACGGTGGCAACGTGATCACACCGGATGAGTTCAAGCCGGTTTGGAACAAGCTTGTCGATGCCGGCTGGACAGCGGTGACTGGTTCCCCCGAGTACGGGGGACACGGCTTCCCCAAGACCGTTGGTCTCGCCATCTCTGAGATGATGACATCCGCGAACCTCGCATTCTCGCTCAACCCGATGCTCACCGGCAGCGGCATCACTCTGCTCACGCGCCACGGCAGCAGCCAGCTACGCGACCAGTACCTCGCGAAACTGATCTCGTGTGAGTGGACAGGGACAATGGTGCTCACCGAGCCGGAAGCTGGATCGGACCTTGGCGCGGTGCGGACCAAAGCCGTGCGGAATGCGGACGGCAGCTATGCCATCAACGGCACGAAGACCTTCATCACGTGGGGCGACCACGACCTCACTGACAACATCATTCACCTCGTCCTCGCCCGCACGCCCGGCGCACCCGCAGGCACGAAGGGCATCTCTCTGTTCGTCGTGCCGAAGTTCATCCTGGAGGACGACGGCGTTCCTGGGGACCGCAATGCCGTTGAGATCGTGTCGATCGAGCACAAGCTCGGCATCCATGCGAGTCCGACATGTGTGATGTCTTTCGAAGGGGCAACCGGCTACCTCGTGGGCGAAGAGAACCAGGGTATGCGCTACATGTTCACGATGATGAACCAGGCGCGCCTCGAGGTCGGGCTCGAGGGTCTCTCCGTTGCCGAACGGGCCTACGAGCACGCTGCTGAGTATGCAAAGAAGAGGATCCAGGGCAGGGCACCCGGTTCCCTTGAATCCTCTCCCATCATCGGTCATGCCGATGTGCGGCGCATGCTCATGACGATGAAGGCCTACACCGAAGCCATGCGCTGTCTGCTCTACGATGCAGCCGCTGCCGAAGACAGGCGCCACAATGCACCGGACAACGCTGAGCGCACCGCGGCAGGAAATCGCCTCGCTCTGCTCACACCTATTGCGAAGTCTTGGTGCTCGGACCGCGGTGTCGAGATCGCATCCATAGGAGTACAGGTACTTGGCGGTATGGGGTTCATTGAGGAATCTGGGGCCGCACAGTTCTATCGTGACGTGCGGATCACACCTATCTACGAGGGTACGAACGGCATCCAGGCGCTCGATCTCGTCATGCGGAAGCTCCCCATGGACGACGGATCAGTCATCTCGGGCTACCTGGACGAAATCACTGCACTCGACAGACTGCTTGAAGAGGGGGGCGATGAGCTTGGAGACGTGCGAACCAGACTCGCTGCGGCGGTTGCATGTGTGCGCCAGGCAACGGAGTGGCTGAACTCGTGCGATGACGTCCAGGCAAGGATGGCTGGTGCAAGTCCGTACCAGGAGATGCTCGGAACCTTGGCTGGTGGCTACTACCTTGCCCGCCAGGCCCTCGCGGCGCTGCCGGAAGCCGATTCGGACGCCTGGCTCGCTGCCAAGGTTTCAACCGCACGGTTCTATGCCGTCAACCTACTTCCAAGGGTCCATGGCCTCCTCGCAGGGGTTACAGACGGACCGGATCTGCTCTTCGCCATCGATGACGCGTACATCGGCGCGCCCGCGTGAACGGCGAGAGGGCGGCAGCGTTCTTCGACCTCGATCGGACCATTATCGGTGGCTCTTCCGTGTTCACGTTCGGCTGGGTTGCGTATCGAAAGGGACTGGTGCCAACCGCCCAGTTACTCAAGGACGCAGGATCAGCGGTGACATTCAAACTCTCCGGCGCGTCCGATGACAAGACTGATGCAGTCAAGTCCAGAATCCTCGAGGCCATCAAAGGAGTGCCGGTTTCGATGTTCACCGACCTCGCGGACGAGGTAATACCGAAGCTGCTCAGCGACGTAAGACGGGAGGCACGAGGTCTCGTCGACCTTCACACAGACGCTGGAAGAGACACCTACATCGTGTCGGCTTCACCAGTTGAGATCGTGAGTCGATTCGCCGACGCAATGGAGATGACCGGAGGCATCGGCACCGTGTCCGAGATCGTAGATGGTGTCTACACGGGAGAGCTCGGTGCGCCTTTCTGTTACGGCGAGGGCAAGGCCGAAGCGATCAGAAGAGTCGCCGAACGGCATGGCTACGACCTGTCACTGTCCTACGCCTATACGGACTCGGCGGGTGACCTCCCGATGCTCGAAATGGTGGGCCATCCTGTCGCCGTCAATCCGGACCATGCTCTTGAGACCATCGCATATCACAGGGGGTGGCCGATCGTCGAGTTCTCCCGAACCCGCAAGAAGGTGATCAAGAGAACAACCGCAGCTTCCGGGGCAGTCATATTCGCCGCGATGACCTATGCCCTCGGCCGACGCCACGGCAAGAACCGATAGCCGCCGCGCAAACCCGCGGACTACCGACCCCGGACAGCTACCTTCTCTGCAGGGGCACACCTCGTCTACCTCGCCCTAGGGAATGACTACAGACCAAACCACTGAAAACGCGACGACATTCGCCGCACTTGGCATCGCCGCGGACCTCGTCGGCGAGCTCGACCGCCAGGGCATCACATCACCATTTCCGATCCAGGAACTGACGATCTCAGATGCGATCGCAGGCAAGGACATCACGGGCAAAGCAGAGACCGGCTCGGGCAAGACCCTTGCCTTCGGCCTACCAATGATCATGCAGGTGACGAAGGGGAAACCGAGACGACCTCAAGGACTTGTTCTCGTGCCAACGCGTGAACTCGCACTCCAGGTGACCCTCGCTCTGACGCCCTTCCTGAAACTCAGAGGTCTCACAGCCGTATCGGTATACGGCGGTGCGCCGATGGGTCCACAGATCGATGCCCTCAAAGCAGGCGCATCCATCGCCATAGCCACCCCCGGACGTCTGATCGACCTCATCGAGCGCAAGGCATTCGATCCCAGAGACATCAGCATCGTTTCCATCGATGAAGCTGATCAGATGGCCGACATGGGATTCATGCCCCAGGTGCGAGCGATCATGAGTCATGTACCAGAGGCAAGACAGACATTCCTCTTCTCGGCAACGCTCGACCACCAGGTTCAGGAGCTCATCGATCGATACATGCACGAGCCTGTGAGGCATGAGGTCGATTCACCTACCGAGACAGTGGACACCATGGAGCACCGGTTCCTCAAGGTCCACTACATGGACAAGGCCAAGGTCGTGAGGGAGATCTCGAGACACAACGACCGAGTTCTTGCTTTCACGCGGACCAAGGCAGGAGCCGACCGACTCTCGCAAGATCTCCGATCGCTTGACGTTGATGCCGCGCCGATCCACGGCGACCTCCCCCAAAAGAAGCGCGAGCAGTCGTTGAGCCGGTTCTCGGCCGGAGACGTCAAGGTCCTTGTGGCAACGAACGTTGCCGCTCGTGGCCTCCATATCGATGGCGTGGATGTGGTTGTCCACTTCGATCCACCGGACGACCCGAAGACCTACCTTCACCGCAGCGGGCGAACGGCTCGTGCCGGCGAGGAAGGTCTCGTCGTCACGCTGGTCGAATGGGATCAGGTAAACGAGGTTCTGGGCATACAACGCAGGGCGGATCTGAATATCCCGATCGTGAAGATGTTCTCCAACGATGAACGCCTCGCCGATCTCGCCTCTTGGGAGCCACCGCCTGAAGAAGTTCCATTCAAAGCAAAGTCGATCAAGAGACGCAAACGCCGCGGCTTCTGAGTTGCACAACCTCACCTTGAACGCGCCAGCGGGAACGCCCTGTGGCGCTCCCGCTGGTCTCTCCCGGCGTTCCGTTCGCCAGGCGATGGGGTCCTACGGTGTCTCGACGGGCAAACCGCCTTCGACCAGGGACGCATAGGTGCTGCCATACGCCTTGCTGTTCTCGGTATCGAGAACGTGCAACGCTGGCAGAGCCATTGCCGCCCTGTGACCGGATCCGCAGTACGCAACAATGCTGCTTTCGGTTGGTAACCCATCGACTCCCATCGCTAGATCGCGCAAATCGATGTTCGTGGCACCTTCGATATTCCCCTCACCGAACTCCTTGGCGGTTCGGACATCAAGCATGAACGCACCGGCGTCCATGGCCTCTCCGACCTTCTCGGAGTTTCCTGCCGAGTAGAAACCCTCCGGGATGGTTGAGAGGTATCCATCGACGGCTGCGAGGAGTTCGGGTTCGATGTCTGGCGCACCGACGACTTCCGCCTCAATCGCTTGGGTGCTCACTTCCTGGTTGGCTGCTGTCCAACCGTTCCAACCCGGCTTGTACGAGAGAACATTGTCATAGCCGAGCATGCCGAGCGACGCGAGCGTCTGGGCGGCCCGGAACCCGGACTTGCAGTAGACGTAGACCTGGCGATCCGTCGGGATCTTGTCGAGATTTGCTGCGACGGTCCGGATAGGAATGTTCACCGCCCCCGGGATGTGTCCCTCTTCGTACTCGCTTACTTCCCGAACGTCGATCACGAGCGCGCCGCTTGCCTCAACGCCGTCCTTGAACACATCAACGTCTCCAATGGCCAGGAAGCCCTCAGGGATCGTTGACAGGTATTCGTCCACCGACGCTGTCAGGTCGAAGGGAGCCACCGTTGTCGTGGTTGTGTCCACCACTGTTGTAGTGGTGTCTCCGGCATCGCTCCCACCACACGCAGCGGAGATCATCGCCAATGCGAGCACAAGCCCGATCAGCGATGCTCGATACATTCTTCGCATCATCTTCCTTTCATTGCCACGGAGCGGTAAGGCTCCGGCCGACTGGTCGCCGGCTTTCTCATTGATCTTGCTTTCACGCTGACTCCTCTTCGGAGGCCGCGTTTTCGAGTTCGTCGACCCACTTGCTGTGTTCGAACTCCATGTCGTCTCTCGAGACATATCCGGTTCCCATGGACGACCATGCCTTGTACACGAAGGTGAAGAAGACATGCCCGACAAGCAGCAGTGTCAGGACGAGCATCGAGAGGTCATGAATGATCGCCGTCCATGACAGCGTCGTGGGGTCAAGACTCGACTTGAACCACCACAGCACGAGACCCGTCAGCACGATCACAGCGGAGAACACGATCACAGCGGAGTGATGGAGCTTCTGGCCTGCGTTGAGCCGACCCTGGGGCGGCATGTCGGCGGTTCGTCCGAGGGTGTAGCGATACATGTACCTGAACCAGGCAACATCGTCCCTGTCGTACCTGAACGAACCGAACAGAACCTCCTTCGCCCCTGCGCGGTCCATCGTCAGATAGAGGATGGGAACCGACATGAAGGCGACTGCTGCAATGCGGTGCAGGTATCGCGACCATCCGCCCGCCGCAATGAACGCGAGTGGACTCCAAACAAGAGCGAGGCCGGTGATGAGCAGTATGAGGAAGGAACTGGCCATGACTGCGTGGACGATGCGCTGGGCGGTTCTGTACCGCAGGATCTCCTGATCGTGGTCGACCTTGGTCACGGCTGAGCCTCCTCTCCATCGGGTTCGCCTACGGCGACTCCCACCATCTCCGTATCTTCGATCTCTCGAAGCTCAGCCATGTGGTTTCGCCTCGCGATGATGCCCAGAACTCCGGCGCCGATCGCCGCCAGGGCAGTGGCGCCCATCGATACAGGCTGAACGAAGCTCTTCCATACATCGGTGACCGCTGGTACCGACGGCGGGTCGGCAGGAATGTCGAGTGTCTCAGGATCGTCAGGGATCACGAGGATGAGGCCAAGGCCTCCGGCCTGTGTTTCGCCGTATACCTGTGCCTTCGGATAGCGACCTTTGATCGCAGCAACCCGTTCGTACGCTTCGGCGAGGATCTTGTCCCGCTGGTCGTACCTGAGCGCTCGCGCCGGACACGTCGTGACACACCAAGGTGTCCCCCCGCCTTTGACATTCGACGCGCAGCCATCGCATTTGGCTGCTCGCCCGTCTGCCATCCTCGGAACATCGTATGGGCATGTCTGGACGCAGTATCCGCATCCGCTACACGCGCTTCGATTCAGGCGGGTGAGCCCATCTTCTCTGAACAGCGCACCCGTCGGACACACCGCAACGCACGCGGCATCTGAACAGTGGTAGCAGCGTTGGTTCTGGAACCCGCCAGAGAGATCGGGGAACGCGCCGGATGTGTGTTCGATGAGATCGATGTACTGGGTCCCGATGGGAAGCTCATTCCCCGTCTTGCAGGCCACGACACAGGCCTCACATCCGATGCACCGGCTCATGTCCAGGAGGAATGCGTGCTCCATGTCAGCCTCCCCCCACGATGCGGACGAAGTTGACGCGCATCCCGGCACCGCCACTGATCGGGTCAAGCTCGTACCGGTTCATGAGCTTCGTGTCGCTCGCGCCTCGTCCGTGTGCCTTCGTGAGGCTCTCAGCAACCTGGCCGAATCCGTGTGCCATGAACACGGCATCCTTTCGGATCCGTTGGGTTGCCTTGAGAGCAATGGGCCCGGTGCGGTCACCGACCTCGTTCTCCAGCCATACCCTGTCGCCATTGGAGTACCCGAGATCTGCGGCTTCGTCTTCGTTGATCCAAAGCTCGTTCTCCGGATACAGCTCGTTGAGAACCGGGGTGTTCTGCGTTCTGGCAAATGTGTGTACCGGGCTTCGACCATAGAGCAGCCGGTAGTAACCCGCCGGAGGTTCGTCCGTAGGTTCGTATTCGGGAATTGGATCGAAACCGGCTTCTGCCAATTCCAACGATGAAAGGGCGATCTTGCCTGACGGGGTATGAAACGGAGATTCTTCTTCGAAGTCCTCGAGATACGGCTTTCCGTTCTGGATGATCACACCGCCAGCGTCGTGCATCTTCTCGACGCTCGAACCAACGGACCTGAGCCTTGTGTCGAGATATTCCTCGATCGTCTCCCACTTGAAGTAGGCATCGAGCCCAACCCGTAGACCGAGCTCGCGGGCCATCATCCACCCTGGCATCGTGTCGTACATCGGTGCGATAGCCGGTTCGCGCAACTGGATGAACGGGGTCTTGTGGGCAACTGCCGAGAGCTCGTCGTAGCGCTCCAGGAAGGTTGCCTCGGGGAACACGACATCTGCCCAGGCGACGTGCTCTTGTGGCAGCACGTCGATGGCCAACACGAAGTCGAGCTGTTTGAGCGCCTCGATGGTCCGCCGCGGCATCGGGACGGAGTTCAGGAGATTCACGCCGTACACGATCAATCCAGCGATCCGATACGGGTCCCCCGTGATCATCGGGTCGATCAATTCCTGCATGGCGGTTGCACCTCTCAGGAATTTGTCCCTGACGCCGTCTGCGCGCGCCTTCCCCGTCGGCCCGAGGGGCAGTTCGTCGTTCTCTTCTCCGGGTTCAGCAGAACATCCACCGGCGCTGCCCGTGACGGCAAACGGAGGATGCGGGTATCCATCGAGGAACGGTGCCTTGTTGAAGTACATGCCTCCGTGGCGGCCATAGGCGCCGAGCAGCGAGTTGAGGATGAAGACCGCTCGCATTCGTTGGGTGTCGTTCCCGTACCAAGTCACGTGGCGACCCGGCATGATCGCCGCCTTAGGCAGGCTGTCAGACATCACACGTGCGGTGGTCCGAATCTGCTCCGGTGACAGGTCGGTGATCGCTGCTGCCCACTCGGGGGTGTATTGCTCAACATGAGCAGTGAGTTCATCGATTCCATTCGCCCACGTCTTGACATAGGCATGGTCGTAACGGTCCTCAGTGATGAGAACATTGATCCACCCAAGAAGCAGCGCGGTATCCGTGCCAGGCTTGATGGGAAGCCAGTGGTCGGCCTTCGCCGCAGCGCTCGAGAATCGCGGATCAACAACGATCACTCGGGCCCCTCGGCTCGCAGCCGCGATGAAATCCTGCATGACGGTGTTGCGCGAGTCCTCGCCGATATGGCTCCCGATGAGAGTCACACACTCGATCTCGGCCCAGTCCATCGGCTCGTGACCCCCAACAGGGAATCCGAACGTCAGCAACGAGGCCTCATCACGGGGGCTGAGACATAGCGAGGTCGACGGTTTGGCGCCGTTCGGTGTTCCCCACGCCTGGGCGAAGTACTCGGCGAACCAGAAGTCACCGGTTGTGTGGCCGAAGATGGCAAGTGCTTCCGGCCCGTACTTGTCCTTGATGTCGAGAAGCTTCTCTGCCGTATGGTCAAGCGCCTCCTCCCACGAGACCTCACGGAACTTGCCTTCACCGCGTTCCCCCGTACGGATCATCGGTGACCTCAGTCGATCCGGATCGTTCAAGAACGAGACGCCACCCTGACCGCGGGCACAGAGCATCCCCCGACTCTTCGGGTCGAGCGGGTTTCCATCGATCTTGATGACCTTGCCATCAACACTGTGCACCTCGATCCCGCACTTCCACGGGCACATGTCGCAATAGTTGTAGGTCACGGCAACCTCACCCATCGTGAACCATGCTGGATCGGGGTAGCGAGATGCGAATTTCGGGAGTGACACTCCCATCACCGGAGCTCCGGCCAGACCAGTCGCCAAGAACTGCCTCCGGGTGATCTGTAGGTCAACCCTGGCCACTTCGAGCCTCCGTCACTCTATTCCATAATAACATAGTCTGTAACTCCGTGTTTAATGATAACGATTCTCAAAGCCTGTGAAACCGTTGGAACGTCGGGTTGGCGATCACCGGTCGATGCTGCTCATCGAGCGTGAAGCGTGCCTGATTCCGTGATCGACCTATCGTGCAACGGCATGTCCCCCATCACTGGAGCCCCAATGGCAAAGCAGTACGACGCCGCACCGGAACTGACCATCGATCTCTCGAAGAGCCATCGAGCAGTCCTGCACACGAGCGCTGGCGACATCGCCATCGACTTGTACGCAGTCGATGCACCACAGACAGTCAACAATTTCCGGTTCCTCGGGAACGACGGTTTCTATGACAACGTGATCTTCCACAGGGTCATCCCCGGTTTCATGGTCCAGGGCGGCGACCCGACAGGGACCGGTCGTGGTGGTCCCGGATACAAGTTCCGTGACGAGACGCACTCAAAGACGAGCTACAAGCGAGGCACGCTCGCCATGGCGAATTCAGGTCCGAACACGAACGGCTCTCAGTTCTTCATCATGCATGCCGACTACGGCCTGCCGAATGCCTACACCATCTTTGGAGAGGTCACCGATGGCATGGATGTCGTCGATTCCATTGCAGGCGCACCGACGGGAACCCAGGATCGTCCCCACGACCCGGTCACGATCAACTCGGTCACGATCAACGAGGCGTAGACCGCAGGCTCGCGCCGGACTCTCTGCAATCAAATCCCTGCTAGTTCCAGAACTCGTCGAACAGGTTCTGATCCTCAACGAAGGACCAGAACTCGGTCATCTTCTCGTCACGAATGTGGAACACCTGGACCACGTTGCCTTCGAATGACTTGTCGCCGCGGGTTGCCGTCGCGGTCACGAGAGCAACACAATGATCATCGTTGGCGAGCAAGTCGTGGATCTCATTGCTGTAGCTGCCTCCGGTCTCTTGCATCAGCCTCCCGAAGAAGCCGAAGACCGCTTCCTTGCCTTCATAGTCGCCGGTCAGGATGTTGTCCCCGCCGGAGTGCCACACGATGTCGTCCGAGAAGATTGCGCTCACTGCCTCCATGTCTCCACGGGCGAATGCCTCATATCCGGCGCGGGCTATCTCGAGATTGGGGTGGTCGGTCATTGGTGCACCTCCCGAAGTGCTCTGCAGCCCTCGACTGGAAAGGGTCTGGGCCCAAGCCTACTCATCGCCGACATCCGTGGACAGGGGTTCTTCTTGTTCGGGCCATGTGACGATCGACGGACCATCCCAATGACGTTCGGCTCTCCATTGTTCGCTAGCGTGGCTCCGAGATGGACTGGCTACTAGACCCGTTTGCCCTTGGTATCCAACAGCGCGCGCTCGTGGCCGGCTCCTTGGCCGCGATCGTGTTTGCGGTCGTGGGCACGTGGGTCGTCATCCGTGGGATGACATTCCTCGGTGATGCTCTTGTCCACGGTGTGATCCCTGGTATCGCCCTTGCGGTGTTGTTCGGTTTCAATGTGCTCGTCGGGGCTGCCATTGCTGCCCTCGTCATGGTGGCGGGAATCAACTTCGTGCACCGCCAGACGGAGTTCTCAGAGGACACAGGTATCGGTTTGCTGTTCGCGGGAATGCTCGCCCTCGGCGTGATCCTGATCTCGACGACGGACGATGGAAGTGGAACGCTCAACGCGATTCTGTTCGGTAATGCCTTGGGCGTGTCCACAGCCGATATCGTTGTTCTCGGTGTGGTTGTCGCACTGACAATCGGCGGGACGATGCTTCTGTATCGACGGCTGCTCGTCCTTGCGTTCAACGAACAGAAGGCAGAGTTGTTCGGGCTCAAACCGCGGTTGACCCATGCCATCTTGCTCGGGCTCATCACACTTTCGATCGTTGGTTCATTTCGGACGGTCGGGACACTGCTCGTGTTCGGGCTGTTGGTCGGTCCACCGGCAACTGCGGCACTTCTCGTTCGCCGCGTACCGACGATGATGATCACGGCCGGGGCGATAGGAATCTTTTCTGTGGTGAGCGGGCTGATCATCAGTTACCACGCTCGGACATCCGGCTCGGCCACGATGGCCCTCATCCCGATAGTCATGTTCTTCGCGGTGTTGGGAACCAAGTCCGTGAGACGGGGTACTTCTGCCTGAAACCCCTCAGGACGCCTTGCGGCGCTCGCGGTCGCGCATCCTGCGCCGCATGCGCCTGCGCTCCCCCGAATCAAGACCACCCCACACGCCAGCCGCCTGATTCGTAGCAAGCGCGTACTGCAGACAGGCTTCGGCCACTGGACACTCTGTGCAGATCTTCTTTGCGGCTACAGCCGCAGATTCCTCCTCCGACGCCGGGAAGAACGTGTCGCTGTCAACACCGCTGCATGCCGCAGCTTCCCTCCAGTCAGCATCCGGTTCCCACATCAGATCGCTCAAGCTAAGCAATGTGCCATCCCTCTTCTCTTAGGGAACCTTATAACGACTATGGCCGTGTGTGTATTCCTTTTTTCCCGATTCATGCGCTACGAGGGTCAGATACCTGAAACGGAACCCGGATCTGAGTCGTCGTAGGTCCAGGTCACTGTTGATTCGACGGCCACGACGCCCTCGACTCGGGAGGCAAGCTCCGTGAGCATCCGGCCGTCTGTCCGTGTTGGCACATGTCCGGAGAGTTCGGCAACGCCGTCCGAGACATTCACCGTCACCTCCCCGGGGGACAGCTGCAGCACGCCTATGGCTACTCCCGTGAGAATCTCTTCCGCCAGGGCCTCGTCCGGTCGTGCGAAGACACCCATCACGTCTGCGCGGGAGATGATCCCGCACAGCGTTCCATCAGGGAACACAACGGGCAGTCGCTTCACGCGAAGGTCAGTCATCAGACGGGCTGCTTCGGTGACCGACGAAGCGCTGTCGATCGTATGTGGATCTGAGGTCATCACATCGGACACGGACTTTGCGATCGGTGGCGTCGTATCACCAAGGAAGCTCGCAAGCAAGCGGCGCCGTTGGCGGCCCCACGAACGGTTGGCTTCGGCAGTCACGAAGTCAGCTTCGGTGATGATCCCGATGACCTTGCGATCATCGTCGATAACAGGAAGTCCGCTCACGCCTGACTTCACCATCACGGTGGCGGCCTCCTTCAGCGGAGCATCCGCTCCGATGGTCTTGATCTCTGTGCTCATTACGTCACCGACGATCACAGACGAACCTCCTCGTAGGAATCTGTACGCGACAGGCTAGCGCCGCACCCAGACCGACAGAAGTTCGTACCAGAAACACAGGTGGGCTACGCTCATATGACCTGAAGCGAAGTGACCCCGGGGGGCCGATGTGCCACTGAATATCATCTACCAAGGAAGCGAAACAGCTGTCAACGATGACGCCACGGCGCTCATCGGTTCAGACGCAGCTTCAACCATCCGAATCGTGCGACCAGGAATCTCGCGCAAGCATGCCGTTGCATCGTTCGACGGAGCCGAATGGAAGGTCGAGGATGCTGGAAGCCGCAACGGGATCTTCGCAGACGGAAAGAGAATCCAGACAACGGTGATCAGCGGACCAACCACTCTCTACCTCGGACACCCGACCGATGGGGAAGCGATCTCATTCGTTCCCTTGGTAGCGGCCGATACATCTGGGACGGACTCCATCCAGGAGGAGATCGACGCCTTCGTCATCACAGAAGAGCCAACACCCGACAGGGCAGCAGCCCTTGAGCGGACGAGGGAGAAACCCGGAACGGCATCGGACGCGGAACTCGCCGCCCTCACCGCAGCCCTACGCGACCAGATCAGCTCGGTCAAAGGCCTGACCTGGTCTGTTTGGGCGATGATCGCAGTCACAGCGGTCCTCGCGGTCATGACTCTTTTCGTCGGAATTCTCGGGAGCTAGATCTCCTCGGAGTCAGGATTCTCGAGGAATTTGAGCACCTCGTCAGCGATCTCATCAGCCGTCGGCAGATCATCTGGGACCTTCGATGTCTTACCGATGCTTCCCTCAAGCCCTTCAATGAACTCTGCAGCTTCAGAGCGACGCGAGATGATGTCGTCGAGGCGATCGATCTGCAATCTCGACTCGTCCTCCAGGGCCTCGATGTCGAAGACGACCCCGAGCTGGCCCGAAACCTTGTGCAACAACCCCAGAACAGCAGGGTGATACGGTCGCCCAACGTACTGAGGCACCTGTGCCCAGTAGCCGATGGCGGGAATTCCGACGTCCTCGACCGCGGACCTGAACACCGTTCCCGCGGAAGCAGGCACGATGATCTCGTCCATGAGCAACTCGTCTCCGGCAAGGAGCAAACGCGGGTCAGACGCCGTGCAGAACACAGCGGTCTCATGCCCGTGCCGTACCGGTGTGGGGACGGCTCCGAGCGTTACGAGGTGAGCAACATCGAGATGTTGCACCAGGTCGCCAAGCGCATCACAGATACGCGACCACGCATAGTCCGGCTCGTTCCCGACAAGGATGAGCACATCGTGCCCTGATGGACGCACGTGAACGATCTCCATGCGTGGCCACGTGAGCGATTGGGCTTCACCCGAGTTGAATCGGAGAATCGGACGGTTGGATCTGTAATCGAAGATCGAGTCAGGATCGAAGGTGACGATGGGCTGACCATCCTCCGCGAGCCAGTCGGCGGCGTCGCTTGCGGCTGAAGCAGCGTCGCCCCAACCGGCAAGTCCCGATATCAGAACCGGGTTCTTCATCGGCGGAGGTGTGTGCAACGTGTACAGCGTCATGAGTCAACAGTAGAGGAAGAGCAGGGACATGAATCTGACTTCTGAGAGCGCAGCGTTCTGTCTAGAGATAGAGCCCGTTCCCATGGTCATCAGAATCGCCGCCTTCGAGCGCCTTCTGAAACCTCATGCGCTCGAGTTGGGCAGACGCAGCCATCTGTTGAGTGATGAGCGACGCCTGGATGCCGTGGAACAGCCCCTCGAGCCACCCAACCAGCTGAGCCTGGGCGATGCGAAGCTCAGCCTCGGACGGTACGTCGGTGATCGGGATGAAGACGGCGTTCAACTCATCGACAAGATCGTCTGAAAGGACATCACGCAACTCGTCGATGGACTGGTCGTAGATTGCGAGGAGTCGCTGCCTTCCTGCATCGTCAAGAGGTGCCTCTCTGACCTCGTCGAGCATTGCCCTTGTCATCGACGCGATGCGGATCAGCTTCGAAGGCTCAGAGACATGTGGTCGAGAATCTCCACCATCCTCGACGTGGTCCGGCCCGTCCACCACTTCGGGTGTGACAGGGTCAGACGTGACCGCTCTCATCTCGGAATCCATGGCAGAAGCATACGGCGACGCTGTGTAACCGCGTCCGGTACGATCGAGCGTTACGAGCGAATGACAATCCACCGGAACCACCCATGCCGGACGAGGTAGGAAGGGCTTTCTGATGAAGATTCTCTGGGCGATCGTCGGACTCAGCATCACCCTCGTGTTGCTTGGGTTCGGCTTCGGTCAGTACTCGGTACACCGTGCGTTTCCACAGACAGAGGGGACGATCCGGATCGAAGGACTTACAACTTCGGTCGAGGTGATCCGTGATTCGATGGGCATCCCACACATCTACGCCGACGCGCCTGAGGATCTGATGATGGCCCAGGGCTACGTTCACGCCCAGGATCGCTTCTTTCAGATGGATTTCTGGCGACATATCTCCTCTGGAACCCTATCGGAGATGTTCGGCGTGAGCCAGATCGAGACAGACACGTTTCTCAGGACGATGGGGTGGGGCCTCCGGGGCGAGAAGGAGTACGCCATCGAGTCGCCCGAGGTTCGGTCACTTCTCGAGGCCTACGCGGATGGCGTGAATGCGTACCTCGCGACCCAGTCACCGTCGGATCTCTCGTTCGAGTATTCGATCATCGAGCTCACAAACCACGGTTACACACCCGAACCGTGGACACCGGCCCAGTCGCTCGCATGGGGAAAAGTCATGGCATGGGATCTTGGCGGCAATCACAGTGCCGAGATAGAGAGAGCGTTGCTACTGGGAGTGCTTCCTCTCGAAAGGGTCGACCAGCTCTTCCCGCCATATCCTGGCGACCGTCACCCATACATCGTCGACTCGGACCGATCCGAGGTTTCTGCGATCGAGGCGACACATCTCAGCTCTGAGGCCTTACAGGCACCTCTCCGTGCTGCTGCCCATGCCATCGATGCGCTCAACCGGATCGCGGGTGGGGGCCTCGAGACAGGCATCGGCTCGAATTCGTGGGCAGTGTCCGGCGAGCACACAGACACAGGCATGCCTCTGCTGATGAACGACCCCCACCTCGCGTCCCAGATACCGTCGATCTGGTACCAGGTCGGCCTGCATTGCAATTCGGTGTCGGAATCATGTCCTTTCGATGTTGCGGGGTTCTCGTTCGCGGGTGTTCCGGGTGTCATCATCGGCCACAACGCGAACATCGCATGGGGTTTCACGAACGTCGGCCCAGATGTACAGGATCTCTACATAGAGAAGATCAACCCGGAGAACCCCAACCGATACGAGTACATGGGCGAGTGGCTCGACATGGACATCCGCCTCGAGACGCTCTCGGTCGCCGGAGGCGACGATATCCAGATCGAGGTTCGATCGACGATCCACGGCCCGATCATTTCGGACGCGTACGGCCCGCTTGATGACTTCGACACAACAGGGGTGGACAAGCCCGAACCGTATGCAATCGCGATGCGCTGGACGGGCCTCGATGATGTTCCATCCATCTCACAGGCGATATTCGGTATCAACAAGGCGTCCAACTTCGAGGAGTACCGCGAAGCTGCGTTGCTCTTTGCCGTTCCGGCCCAGAATATGCTCTATGCCGATACCGCAGGCAACATCGGCTATCAGATGCCCGGTAACATCCCGATCCGCTCCAAGGGTGACGGAACCCTCCCGGTGCCGGGCTGGACGGGGGAGTACGAGTGGACAGGCTTCATCCCATACGCCGAGCTGCCTTCCACGTTCAACCCGGAGTCCGGGTACATCGTCACAGCGAACAATGCAGTCGTTGATCGCAACTATCCGTACCTCATCACCGAAGACTGGTCATACGGCTATCGAGCGAGCAGGATCGACGCTCTCGTGTCATCCAACTTCGGCATCGACATGGGGGGTCACGCGATCATCCAGTTCGACAGTCTCGACCTCAACGCGATGCGGATCATTCCGTTTCTCGAGTCTGCGGTGAGGACAACAGGAGCTGACCCCGATGGTGTGCAGAGGGAAGCCCTGAGCGAGCTGCTCGACTGGGACCTTCAGAACCTCGCCGGGAGCACCGGTGCTGCCGTATGGAACGCGACCTGGCGCAATCTGCTCTCCCTGACGTTCCATGACGAACTGCCGGAGGATCTGTGGCCATACGGTGGTTCGCGATGGTTCGAAGTGATGTACAACCTCGTCGACCGACCCAACGATCCCTTCTGGGACAACGTGAACACACCGGGGATCGAGACGAGGGATGACATCCTGACAGCCGCTGTCCACGCTGGTGCAGACGAGCTGAGGGAGACCCTTGGGTCAGATGTTGACCGTTGGACCTGGGGTGAGCTCCATCGGATGATCTTCGTCAACCAATCCCTCGGGTTGTCTGGTATCGGGATCATCGAGGATCGCTTCAACAGAGGGCCATTTTCTGCAAGTGGTAGCACATCGGTCGTGAACGCTGTCGGCTGGGATGCGGTCGAGGGATACGACGTGAACTGGTTACCGTCAATGAGAATGCTCGTCGACCTATCGGACCTGACACGCTCTCGCACGATCCACACAACTGGCCAATCGGGACACATCGACCACGAGCACTACACAGACATGACACCGTTGTGGCTCAAGGGCGAGACCGTGCCGATGCTGTGGAACAGGCAGGACATCGAAGCTGACGCAGAAGCAACGATGGTGCTGGTTCCGTAGCCAAGCACATGACCTACGCCTCTACGATGCCCACAAACCGGATCATGTGCCAGCCCTCGGCGCCATCGGGTCTCGGTCTGACACGGGTCTCAGACTGTGTCTCACCTGTTCCATCGGTTGCACGCACATGGATCGTGTGGGATCCCTCGGTGATCTCGGTCTGGAGCGACCACTGGACCCAGCTGTTGATCGACAGAGGTACCGACAGTTCTGCCACCTGCCATGGCCCGTCATCGATCCGCACCTCGACACGTTCGATCTCACGTGTTGGCGCCCAGGCAACGCCGCCGAACGTGTAGGCGCCGACCTCGATTTGGCCCCCACTCTTGGGCCGGTCGATCCGCGACTGGGTCTTGATCGGGCCCTCCTTCGCCCAACCCCGCGGGATCCAATACCCGTCGAACGCATCCCACGTGGTGAGCTCGATCTCGGTGAGCCATTTGGTGGCAGAGACGTACCCGTACAGACCGGGGACGACAAGTCTTGCGGGAAACCCATGGTTCGCCGGAAGCACCTCACGATTCATCCCGACAGCAATGAGCGGTTCGCGCCCGTCGTAGGCAAGCTCGGTCGGGAAACCGGCGGTCCAGCCGTCGACGGAACGCCCGACCAGCTGGTCCGCCCCGTCTTTCACCTCGACAATGTCGAGGATGTCAGTCAACGGCACACCCGTCCAGAGCGCGTTGCCAACGAGCGTATCTCCGATCTCGTTCGACACACAGGCAAGCGTTGCGTATCGCTCAACCAGGGGCATGCCCAGGAGATCCTCATAGGTCAGGACGATCTCATCCTCGACCATGCCCTTGACGGTGAGCGTCCATTCATCAGGGTCAATTGTGGGAACCACCAGGGCCGTGTCGATTCGATAGAAAGTTGCATTCGAAACCACGATCGGTGCCACGAGAGCAAGATCGAAGTCGTTCTCTGCTGTTGGATCGAGAGCGATCTCGACGGGCTCAGGAAGCTCGAGTGCCGCGATCTGAGCCTCCGCCCTCGATCTGATCATGGCCCTTCCGATACTCACACTCACGACGGACACCGTCGCCGCTGCACCGATCGCAAGCAGCAATCTTCGGCGTTGGATGCTTGGGAAGTCGCCGTCGGTTACCGGGCGTTCCTTCTGCGCCGACCACTCCCTGATGCCGTACCAGACGAGCAACCCGATCGCGGTGGAGATGAGCGTGGCCGCAACCACGGCAACGGCCTCCGCCCCGACCTCTGCAAGTTGGGCTGCGATTCCGAGTGCTGCGAAAGCGATGAATCCGACCGAGATAGGGACGGGAGTATCTGATGACTCCCTTCCCAGGAACCAGCCGACGGTCAGCGCTGTCACGAAGATCCCGATGCCGAGCACAGCCTTGTCTGCTGTACCGAAGGTTGCGATTGCGAAGGACTCGAGCCACCCAGGGGAGATATCAACGACCACTGCGCCAATCGACGATATCGCAGACGGTATCGTGTCCGACATACCGGCGAAGAGCTCGGTGACTCCAAGGGCGACCGCAACCCCTGCCGCACCGGACCATGCCGAGCGGCGACGCGCACTGAGTTCTCTGTTGTCCTTCCCCATCAACGCCTACAACGGAAAACCAACGTCATGAGTTCCGCTTCTTGGAGATCCAGTCAAGAAACGCTGGCGTATCGAGTGCATTGACGACCCTCTCAGCCGGAACCCAACCCTTTCGGGCCTGGGCTACACCCCAGTTCGCGTTGCTGTATGCCGAAGTGTGGTGCGCGTCTGTCGATATCGCGAACATCACGGCCGAGGCTTCAACGGCTCGTCGCAGGCGAGACGATTGCAGGTCGAGACGGTGAAGATGGCTGTTGATCTCAAGCGCCGTACCCGTCGAGGCTGCTGCCGCGAACACCGCGTCGCCATCGAACCTGACTCCGGGTCGCCGGCCGATCAAGCGACCACTCGGATGACCGATCACGTTCACGGCAGGGTTGTGGATCGCTGCAATCAGCCGCTCGGTCTGGTCATCGGATGGGAGATCGAAATGGGAATGGATCGACGCAACACCGAAATCGAAGTCTGCGAGGAACTCGGGGTCATAGTCGATCGAACCATCTGCCGCGATGTTCAACTCGGCCCCGTGCAGGATCGTGAGGGGCCGGTACCTGGATCTCATCTCTTCGATGACAGCACGCTGTTCAAGCATTCGTTCCCTCGAGATGCCGTTCATGGCGAGGTCCTCCGCGTGGTCTGTGATGGCGATGTAATCGAGACCTCGCAACACGGCAGCATCAAGCATCTCTGACAATGTGCTGCGACCGTCGCCGGACCAATCGGTGTGAACATGGAGGTCGCCACGGAGATCGCCAACCGAGACGGGGTTTGGAAGCGCACCAGCCTCAGCAGCAGCGATCTCGCCCGTGTCCTCTCTCAACTCGGGCGTGATCCAAGCCAGGTCGAGCCTGCGGTAGATGTCCTCTTCGGTCAGCGCGGCCACAACCGTGCCGGTTTCGACGTCAGAGAGCGAGTACTCGTTCAATGTGAGGCCCCTGTCGAGGGCACGTTTGCGCAACGCGATGTTGTGGGCCTTTGACCCGGTGAAATACATGAGTGCGGCACCGAGCGAGGCTTCCGGAACAACGCGGAGATCAACCTGCATGCGGTCGTCGATCACAACGGACGCCTTCGTCGATCCCGATCCAAGAACCGAAGTGACACCCGGAAGCGAGAGAAATCGCTCAGCTACGGGTGACCCGGTCTCGGCTGTGACAAGGATGTCGACGTCACCGATCGTATCGGTGAGCCTGCGGAGGCTCCCTGCGTACTCCACGGTGTGCACGCCATGGATCCCATCGAGCTCAGAGATCACTCTTCGAGCGATGTCCATGGCCTCTGCGATCGGTGTCCTGGTCTCGTCCGAGTGGATGCCGAGGAGTGATATCGCCTGGGATATCTTCTCCTCAGACTTCACTCCGAGCCCCGGCAGTGTCCGAAGCTGCTGGTTCTCGATCGCTGCCGTGAGTCCCGGTACGTCGACGACATCGAGGCTGTCCTGGAGGAGAAGAACTGTCTTTGGCCCGAGGCCGGGAATGCGCATGAGGTCGAGCATCGTTGGAGGGAACCGCTCCTTGAGCCTCGCCACCTTTCCAATGCTGCCCGTCGAAGCGAATTCGACGATCTTGCGCGCCGTGCTGTCACCGACTCCATCGATCTCGGTGAGATCGGAAACGGAGAGCTCCCCTATCGGCTCCGATGTCGCCATGACCGCGTCAATCGCCTTCTCGTATGCACGCGTTCTGAACGACTGGCTCTGGCCATCTTCAAGCTTTGTATAGGCAACAAGCTGTCGAAGAGCAGCAACGATCGACTCGTTGGACGCCGTCATAGGGACATATAGGCGTAGAAGAGGAAGGTGCCGAGCAGGGCCACTCCTTCGAGTCGGGTGATCCGTTGGGAGGTGTATGCGAACACACCAGCAAAGACGGCGGCCAGGACCATGAGTGCGAGCAACACTGTCGGGACACCATCCACCTTGCCGGGGCCCAGAATCGCGGCAAGACCGGCGACGCCGAGCGAGTTGAAGACATTTGACCCAAGAACGTTGCCGAGCACAAGATCCGAAGCACCACGCCTGGCTCCCGCGAGTGCAGCGGAGAGCTCAGGAAGGCTCGTGCCTACACCCGTGATCAACCCCATGAACACGACAGAGAGACCGATCGTATCTCCAATGGACACAACACCGATCAGGAGTTGCTGACCGGCGATGACGGTGGCGAGCAGTGCGACGAGACCATAGATGATCTCGATCCACATCCGATCTGGGTCGGCGACAATATCGTCGAGATCCTCTGACGCATCATCCGTTCCGTTGTTCGCCCAATGCCCAAGCAGCCAAAGCGATCCAGCCATCCCAACAGTGAGGAGGACTCCTTCGGCCACCGAGACCTGCCCGTCGATCAGCACACCGGACAATGCCAGAACCGAGCCGAGCATGAGAATGCCTTCTCGCTTGACAACTGCCTGTCTTGTGGTGAGTACGGCGAGAAGAGCTGCGGCGCCAAGCACGAGAGTGAGATTCGCTGTGTTGGACGCGACGACATTGCTCATCGCCAATCCGGTCTGTCCTTTCGAGGCCGCGATCGCGGACACCACGAATTCCGGCACGGATGTTCCGAACCCGACGATCACCGCACCGATGATGACGGCAGAAATCCTGAGGGTCTTGGCGATACGTACGGCAGAGAGGACGAGGCGATCCGCGGCAACGATGAGAATGACGAGGCCTGTGATGATCCTCAGAATGTCCACACCCACGAAGGCACCTCCAGATGGCGGCGATGGTAACCGCCCATTTCACATGATCGGTGACGGTACCCATCATCGCTAGGCTTGCCCATTCATGGCGAATCCTCATGAACCCATCCATGAAACGTGGCTCTCATCTGACCGCGTCGTACCTCAACGATTCATCCGTCCGGTAATCGAATTCACGCGCGTCGAAGCCGCAGGTGGCATCGTTCTGCTGGTCGCCGCCGCCATCGCGATCGTCTGGGCAAATTCGCCATGGAGCGATGCGTACTTCGACCTCTTCAACACACACATCGACCTCGCAGCAGGGCCGATTCACATCGACGAGTCACTCAAGGCCATCATCAACGACGGCCTCATGGTTGTTTTCTTCTTCGTCGTCGGCCTTGAAATCAAGCGCGAGCTCGTGACGGGCGAACTGAACTCCGTGAAGAAGGCATCTCTCCCTGCGATGGCTGCACTTGGAGGCATGGTCGTACCTGCCCTTATCTACATCGCATTCGTTTCGGGTACGGGTGATCCCGAAGCAATGAGAGGCTGGGGTATCCCGATGGCGACGGACATCGCCTTCTCTGTCGGCATCGTTGCGCTGCTCGGATCACGGGTATCCGTCAGCGCAAAGCTGTTCCTGCTTGCGCTTGCCATCGTCGACGATATTGGAGCCATCCTTGTCATCGCGGTGTTCTACACCGAAGAGCTCCATCTCGGCTACATGGCATTCGCCGCAGCCCTTCTCATTGTGATGCACATCGCAAAGAAAGTGGGCGTGTCGAGCCTCTTGTTCTACGTTCCGGTCGCTTTCGCCATCTGGTACGGGTTCCTCGAATCAGGGGTCCACGCAACCATCGCAGGAGTTGTCCTTGGCCTCATGACGCCGGTGTATGCAAAATATTCGGACGAGCAGTTCAGACAGAAGGCGGTCCGCGTCCTCGAACGGTGGGACATCAACCGAGCATCGCCACATGCCGGGGAGCGACTCGACCATGACGCCCTGGAGCTCGCAGAGGTTGCCAAGTCGTCGGTTGCTCCTCTCAACCGACTCGAGCACGCTCTCCACCCGTGGTCATCGTTCGTGGTTGTGCCCCTGTTCGCCCTTGCCAACGCAGGTGTTCGGTTCGTGGGTACAGACATCGGACCGGGAGATCAGCTCACGAGCCCGGTCGCACTTGGTGTTGCAGTTGGCCTGGTGGTTGGCAAGCCCCTGGGCGTAACGGCGGCCACGTGGCTCGCGTTGAAACTCAAGCTTGGCGAACTGCCGCGACGCACCGATATGAGGACCATTTTCGGGCTTGGCGCGTTGGCTGGCGTCGGTTTCACGGTGTCACTCTTCGTTGCCGAACTCGCGTTCACCCATGAGCTCCTCACCGATGAAGCCAAGATGGGGATCTTCCTCGGGTCCTTCGTTGCAGGGGTTGCCGGCTACATGATCCTGCGCTTGCGCAAAACGCCTGAGGAGGACTTCGTCCAAGCCACTGACCGGATTTCTGGAGCGACTGACGACCGTCAGACGACCGACGACTGACCAGCGGAACATCAACTACCCGGAGTGGGTTCCCACTTCGTGAGCAATGGACCGAACCCACTCAAGGCCGCGTGGCACATGATGCGCGCTCGACGTCTCGATGTGCCTCGACCGACGGGAGACGCTGCCGTCGACCATGGATCCCTTGCACGAGTACTCGACCGGCTCAAGCGCGACGGCGTGCAGGCGCTTGAACATGCTTCGGACGATCTTGCCGACTACAGAGATACGCTCGCGACTGAAGATCCGGACAAGCTGACACGGTCGGAGTCGCTGGCCTTCTGGTTGAACCTGTACAACGCAGGTGCCCTTCACCAGGCGGCTCAGGCCTACTCCCACGATTATGGGTCGGTGCTGCGAGTTCCCGGAGCCTTCTCTGCGCCATGGGTAACGGTCCGGGGAGAGTCGATGTCCCTCGACGACATAGAGCACGGAAAGATCCGCAGGTTCGGCGATCCACGCATCCACGGTGCCCTCGTATGCGGTTCGGTGTCCTGTCCTACGCTGCGCAGCGAGCCCTTCGACGGTGCAAAGCTCCGTGAGCAGCTCGACAGCCAGATGCGGTTCTTTCTGTCAAACGGCGGCAGCAGGCTCGACAGGACGGAGAACACTCTCCACCTCACACGGGTCCTGAAATGGTACGGAGGTGACTTCGTGCGCCCACACAAGATGCCGACTCTTCGACCGGCGAGGGCTCCCGACCTCGTCGCGGCGATCAGTCGGTGGCTCGATCCGGACGACGCCAGATACATGGTGACGATCAGACCGAGAGTCGTGTTCGCTGCCTACGACTGGGGATTCGGCTGCTCCGTGGCCTGAGTTGTCGCCCGCACACCAATGATGAATATCGACACGGACACGATCGCTGCAACCATGTCATACGGAAGCACAAAGCGCATCAGGTCTGGAGCCGACACTATCCATTCACCACCCGGTCCGAACCCTACGTGGCCGAGGTAGTTCCAGATCGACCAGACACAGACAACGCCAATCGCAGCTCCGCCTATGACGGCCCAACCCCTACCCCATGCACGATAGGCCCCGATCGTGATCGCTGCTCCAACCCATGCAATGTCGAGAGCTGAGATCAGTTGGAGGAACTGGGTCGAGGGGTTGTACCGAAGAGCAGCGGAAGAGGCCAGTGCCACAAGGCCGACTGTGCCCGTGACGAGCACAACCAACCCGATGCCTCCGGTGATCAGCCTCACACCGATGCTCCACGAGGCGCCTCTGAACCAATCGGCTGTGCCGAGATGGGCCACGACATTGGCGAGGACGAGACCGAATCCGACAAGCACTGTGAGCTGCACCGTGAAGGCGATGAGCGGATCGCCACCGACATCGACGATGAGGAGCGGTAGAGAAAGGATGAGGCCACCGACGAGCCACGGAACCGTTGCGAGCAGGGCTCGCTCGATCGGGGCCATCTCAGACGTGGATCGAGCGCGTCCCCGTACGGCCTTCATGGATTCGTCTTTGCGCGATGTCGATGTATTCGGCACTGAGCTCATAACCGACGTAATGGCGTCCGGATTCCACGGCCGCAACGGCCGTGGTCCCCGAACCGAGGAAGGGATCGAGAACGAGGTCGCCTTCGAACGAATAGAGCTCGATCAACCGGCGCGGCAACTCGACAGGGAAAGGGGCCGGGTGCCCAACCCTGCGGGCAGATTCTGGGAGTATGTTCCAAATGGACACCGTTGCGTCGAGGAATTCTTCCTTTGAAATAGTGTCAACGCCTTTCCTGACGCGTGCGTAGGAACCTTTCGACGCAACGAGGACATATTCATGGATGTCTCTCAGAGTGGGGTTCTTTGCAGACTGCCACGAACCCCATGCGCAGGATCCACCGGCGGACTTGGCCTTCTGCCAGATGATCTCACCACGCAGATCGAATCCGATCTCGGTGAGAAGCGCAGACACGTACTGGTTCAGTGGGATATATGGTTTCCGACCGAGGTTGGCGACGTTCACGGCAACTCGACCGCCGGGTTCGAGAACTCGGAATGTTTCGCTGAACACGCTGCGAAGAAGCTGAAGGTACTCGTCGATATCGAGATCCTCGTCATAGTCCTTGCCGACGTTGTACGGAGGTGAGGTCACCATCAGCGCAACGCAGTTGTCCGGGATTTCGTGCATCGACTCTGACGACTTCTCGAAGAGGTGGTCGACGACCGAAGCCGGAGGATCGACCAATTCACCGACCGCGCGGCCACTGCCGGCAACATGCATTCGCCGGCCGTAGTAGCCGGAAGAGTCATGCCCTTCTCGCTTGCCAGTCCCAAAACTGGCTGTGCTTGTGGCCACCGTTACCTCCTGTGCGCGAACGGTAGCACTCCCGGTTTGCGGTTCACGGTTACGGCTCACGGATGTGCCATGCCCCATGTTCTCAGCGTCAGCTGACCGCAGCCTTGTACGACCCGAGGTTCAGAACCGATGAGGCGTTCGCAGGAGGGGGATCGAGGACATGCTTGAGACCCTCGGGTCCGGGTTCATGTACGAGATCGATGAAGAAACGGTAATTCCACGCGACGCCTGACGGTCGCGATTCGATTCGGGTCAGATTCGCTCCTCTGAGTCCGAGCTCGGTCAGCACAAGAGCCAGGGATCCCGGTGTGTGTGAGCCTGTGACGACGATCGTGGTCTTGTCATCCTCCTCGTTCACAACGGGATCACCAACAGCGAGAACGACGAATCGAGTCGTGTTGTGATCCTTGTCCAGGACGTGCTCGAGAAGGACCTCGAGCCCATGTGCTGCTCCCGCACGTGGAGGAGCAAGGGCCGCGATGGAGGGATCGCCCGCCTCCGCGACCTGGCGAACCGCTCCGGCTGTGTCATGTGTTGGCACGACCTCGACACCAAGGTCGAGGAGGGCGTGCTCAGACTGTGCAAGGGCCTGTGGGTGTGAACGCACCTCACGCACATCCTCGATGGAAGCACCGGGCACACCATGGAGTGTGTGCCGCACCTCAACAAGGTGCTCGGCAAGGATCGAGAACCGAACATGGCTCGCATCACCGGGCAGCCGATCGAGGACCGGGAGCACCGAGCCTGTTGTGGAGTTCTCGACCGGCACGACGAGGCGCTCGACCTCACCGGCCTCGAGGGCATCGAATGCTGCTGCAAAGCTTCGATGCCCGACGTACTCGCCATCGGCGAACAACTCTGTCGCCGCTCGATAGCTGTAGCTGTGGGGCTCTCCCTGATATCCGATCTTCATTGCGCCAGACCCTAACGGGTCTCGCGTCGCCACAGACGTCAGGAGAAACGGCAGTAAACTCCCGGGATGCCACACCCGGTTCGCGCATCACTCGGATTCCTGTCGGCCGAGCGGCTCGTGATGAACACGGCGTTCAGGTTCGTCTACCCATTCCTACCCGCGATCTCTCGCGGCCTCGGCGTCCCGCTCGAACAGGCTGGCTACCTCATCAGCGTTCGCCACATCGCAGGTCTTGCGACCCCCGGTGTCACGCGCGTGATCGGAAGAGGTGAGCTTCGACGCAGACTCATCGTCACAGGACTCCTGTTGTTCATCGCCGGTTCTGCTGTGACCGCCCTGACCAACGCATATGTGGGCGCCCTCATCGGTTTCGCCCTACTCGGATTGGCAAAGCCGGTCTTCGATGTCTCATCGCAGGCCTACATCGCGGACAGGGTGCCATACGAGAGGCGGGCCAGATATCTGGCTGTGTTCGAGTTCACCTGGGCTGGTGCACTCCTGATCGGCGCTCCCATCTCAGGCTGGTTGATCTCAAGGACGGATTGGACGACTCCGTTTCTGGCCTTCGGAGTGTTGTCAATTGCCACGATCCTGCTGGTCCCGCGATTCATCGACCCCGATCAACAGCTATCGGGCGCACACGGTGGACATGTTCGGTTCGATCGGTCAGGAATCGCTTTCCTGATCGTCGCGGGGTTCTTCGCTCTCGCATCCGAGATGATCATCGTGGTATTCGGTGCATGGCTGGAGAACTCCTTCGGTCTCTCGCTCGTAGCCCTCGGCGGCGCCGCGATCCTCATCGGGGCTTCCGAACTCGCAGGAGAGGGAGCAACGTTCGCCTTCACTGACCGAATCGGAAAGAGAAGAGCCGTCCTTGTTGGCTTGATGATCTCGGCCGTGGGATTCGCACTCCTCGTTCCGGCACGCAACGAGCTTGGCCTGGGCCTCGCGGTCCTCGGACTGGCTCTTTTCGGGTTCGAGTTCACCATCGTGTCGTCCATCCCCCTCGCATCGGAGCTCGTGCCATCGGCGCGCGCCCGCTACCTGGCGTGGATGGTCGTCGCCATGAGCCTTGCGCGTGGTGCCGGTGCAGCGGTCGGTCCGATGCTCTTTCGATCGTTCGGACTCCCAGGGCCGGCCGTCGTCGCGGTTGTCGCCGACGTCGCCGCCGCGACCGTGCTTCTTCTTTGGGTTCGCGAGCGCACGGATAGCCGCGCTTAGGTCCGTTTGTCGAGCAACATCGCGATGTCCTGGACGATCACGGACTCCTCTGCTCCGATCTCCTTGACGCCATCGTCAATCATGACGTAGCAGAAGGGGCAGCCTGTGGCAATGATGTCGGCGTCGGTGGCCAGAGCCTCCTCGGTTCGCTCGATGTTGACCCGCGTTCCCGTTTGCTCCTCGAACCAGAACTTCCCACCTCCCGCGCCGCAGCAGAAGGAGTTCGTGCCGTTGCGCGGCATCTCGACCCTGACTCCCGCTGCGTCCACGATCGTGCGGGGCGCCAGGAAGGTGTCGTTGTGCCTCCCGAGGTAGCACGGATCGTGGAACACGATCGATTCCCCTGTCGATGTCGGAGTGAGACGACCATCCTCGACGAGCTGACTCAGGAGCTCTGAGTGGTGGATGACCGAGTAGTCGCCGCCGAACTGTGGGTACTCGTTCCGAAGCGTGTTGAAACAGTGAGGGCACTGCGTGACGATCTTGTCGATACCCAAGTCATTGAGCGTCTCGATGTTCTGTAGGGCAAGTCCCTGGAACACGTATTCGTTCCCGGTTCGCCTAGCGGGATCTCCTGTGCAGAGTTCTTTGGAACCGAGAATCGCGAAGTCGATTCTCGCCTTGTGCAGTAGCCGGGCGGTTGAAACCGTCACGCTGCGGTTCCGATCGTCGAAGCTACCAGCGCACCCGACCCACATGAGGTACTCGGCTGTGACACCGGGTTCGCCGAGTCGTTTCACCTCGAAGTCGAGCTGATCGGTCCAATCGCCTCTCGTGTTCTGGTCCATGCCATAAGGGTTCGATGAGTTCTCCATTGATACGTATGCCTTGCCAAGCTCCGAAGGGAAGTCGGCCTCCATGAGGGAGAGATAACGTCGCATGTCAAGGATCTTGTCTAGGATCTCGATCCCGGCCGGACATGCCTCATCGCACGCCCCACAGGTGGTGCATGCCCAGAGCTCTTCAGAGGTGATCAGCTCGAATACGCTGTCCGAGTTGACACTGATCCCCCGGTCGATCCCGACAGGGGGTGAGACCGGCGGCTCCCCGGACAGTGCGGCAACGGTTCCAAGCTTGAGTACGATCTCACGAGGATCGAGGGATTTCCCCGTCTGATTGGCCGGGCACACAGAGGTACATCTGCCACAGATCGTGCATGCGTCCGTGTCCAGGAGCTGTTTCCATGTGAACTCTGCGACGGTTGAGGCTCCAACGGTCTCGACGTCCGTTGCCTCCATGAGGTTCGGCATCTCCCGCATTGCACCCTTTGGCCGCTCCCTGGGCTGGAGAGCGAGGTTGGCAGGCGTGGTCACCATGTGCCTGAGCTTCGTGGTCGGGAGCATGACGAGAAACACGAGGAACGCCACAGCGTGGATGATCCACATGATCTGGTGCACCCCACTCGCCGAGGACGAAGACACGAGGTTCGAGAGCGGGTAACCGACAAACGACCACTGCTCGAATGCCGGTCTGCCGATGAACGAGATACGAGCCGCCTCCGTGAGGAGACCCGATATTCCGATCGCCCCGAGCAGTATGAGGATCCAGGCGTCCTCGGGCCGCGTCTTGGACCGGATCCGAGGCGGAGGTGTGCCGTAGCGGCGGATCACCGCCCATGCCACACCCGCGAGGAAGACAAGCGCAGCGAAGTCGAGGACGAGCGAGTACCACTGATAGAAGCCACCGTGGAGGAACTTGATGGATGCCGGCGCCAGGTGATCGATCTCGAGGACCACTGTTCCTATGAACAGAACAATGAACCCGTAGTAGATCAGGGCGTGCATGACCCCCGCCGCGGGATCCTCCATGACGGTCTTCATAGACACGCCTTGGCGGAAACGGTGCAAGCGAGCCTTGAAGTCTCCTGTGCGCTTCTCCCAACTTCCACGTTCCCAATTCCTCGCGCGCATGGCGAACAGTCCGATCGAGACGCCGAGGAAGGTGGCGATCAAGATGTAGAACATCCCAACGACGAGGGAGGGAATGTTCCCGAAGACCTCTCGGCCGACATCGACATGCGACTCATCCGGAAGAGTTCCGAGCCACCAGAACACCAGCGTTCCAAGAACAGAAAGAACGGCGACCACTCCCAAGATCTTCGATGCGACGAACCTGCCCGTCGCCGCGTCGTCGGTCTTGGTATCGGTCTCGGTCACGTGGTCTCCTTCGATGCTCTCAGCCGATTGTAAACGGTGGGTGACGAGCTGACGCTTGCGCACGGAGGCATGTGTCGGTCAGCGGCCCACAAGCGCTCGCATGAAGAAGAACAGGTTTGCGGGGCGTTCAGCCATGCGACGCGTCAGATATGGGTACCACGCCTCACCGTAGGGAAGATAGACGCGCATCTGGTGCCCCATGCCCACGAGTTCGGCCTGACGATCTCTGCGAACGCCGTACAGCATTTGGAACTCCCACGGCTCATCCCGATGCTCTGCAGCGGCGAGGATCTTCTCAAGCCGTACATCATCGTGACTCGCGATCGCGACGTTCACTCCCGCAGACTCCATGAGGACGGCACCGAGCCGGTCAAATGACGCATCCACCTCGTCTCGGGACTGGAACGCAACATCGACGGGTTCGGCATAGGCACCCTTGCACAGCCGAATATGACCACCGAGTGGGATGAGCCGGTCGAGATCATCTGCGGTGCGCCTCAGGTAGGACTGGACAGCGATCCCGAGATTGCCATGCGTCTCCTGTGCGGTTGCGTACAGCTCCACGGTTGTCTGGGTGTGCTCGGACTCCTCCATATCGACCGTCACGGTCGTTCCGGCCGCATGGGCAGCCGAAGCGATCTCGTCGAGGTGGCGGGCCGCAACGCCACTGTCGAGTCCCACGCCGAGCTGCGTGAGCTTGATCGAGATGTTGGCGTCAAGACCGTGTTCAGAGATCTGGTCAAGACACGCGAGGTAGGAGTCGCGGGCCGCTGCTGCCTCATCGATCTCAGACACGTGCTCGCCAAGATGGTCAAGTGAGACACGCATTCCCTTGGCAGTGAGTTCCATCGCAACGTCGATTGCAGACTCCAAGGTGTCGCCTGCGACAAATCGCCGAGCAACGGCCCTGCCGACAGAGGTATCAGTGATCATCTTCCTGGTTACCGATCGCTCTGTGACGGCAAGCACCGCAGAGCGGATCATCTCTCGATGACCTTCTCGCCCAGCTCCCTGGATCGTTCCGCTGCGGCGCGAACCGCGTTCTCCATGAGCGCCCTGAAACCACCATCCTCGAGGACGTGCATCGCAGCGGCAGTTGTGCCTCCTGGTGAGGTCACCTCTCCTCGGAGCCGGAAGGCGGACTTGTCCGATGCTGCGAGAAGCTCACCTGCGCCGCGCACGGTCTGGTGCACGATCTTCTCTGCTGCGTGATGAGGCAGGCCTTCCCTGATCGCTGCTTCAATGAGCGCCTCGGCCATCAGGAACACGTATGCCGGTCCTGTGCCGGATACCGCCGTCACAGCGTCGAGAAGATCTTCAGACACCTGCAACGTTGCTCCGACGGCAGCCAGGACGACCTCCGCCCGCTCTGCTTGGTCGTGACCGACGGTTCCACCGATCGTATATGCGGTCATCCCAAGATCGACCGCGGACGGGGTGTTCGGCATGGCCCGAACGACAGGGATACCGGGAAGGGCGTCCTCGAACACAGACACCGGAACGCCCGCAGCGATCGAAACCACGACCTGGTTCGAGGTCACGAGATCGGAGATCTCGCCAAGAACTGTTGGTACGTCCTTCGGTTTCACAGACACGATGAGGACTTCTCTGCCTACGGCTGCTTCGGCGAGTGACAGCGTCGTCTTTGCACCCGTCGCGTGCTCGAGGTCACGAACACGTTCTGGTCTCCGGACGGCGAGCGTCAGATCCTCTGGCTCCCATCCTGCACGAAGAAGACCATGGGCGAATATCTCGCCCATGGACCCTGCCCCGAGAATACCAACAGTGGGTCGTGTCATGTGACCGAGGATATCGCAGAAGTGAATCGTTCGGTCATGGCATGGTCGTATCCGACGAGCCGAACCGACCGCAGAGTCGTGAATGTCGTGGCGACGAACTCGGCTGCAGATTCGGCGATGACGACGGTCGCCTCATCTGCGGGATAGCCGTAGACGCCTGCGGAAATGGCGGGCATGGCGATGGACTCAGCCTCGATCTCAGTCGCTGTGTCGAGCGCTGCGAATACCGCTGCCACAAGCAGCTCCTCGTTCTCCTGACCCTCCGCGTAGATCGGTCCTGCAACGTGCACCACGTACGAGGAGGGCATCTCGCCGGCAGAAGTAAGCGCGGCAACGCCTGGCACAAGAGGACCGAACGTATCAATCCACTCTGCTGACTCGTCGCTGACGGTCGCGCCACCCGCGCGAGAGATCGCGAGGGCGATGCCTCCACCATGCTGGAGACTCACGTTCGCCGCATTCACGACCGCCTCAACGGGCATCATGGTGAGATCTCCTTCAAGCGCAACCAGGGTCGTTGAACCGACCCTAATCGCCGATGCGGCCGTCTCGGGGATGTCGATGGACTCCCAGAATCGCCTATCGCCACGATCTGTGGTGAGGCTGGTGGTCCAGTACGCCGTTGATGCTGTGCCTCTGAGGTCGTTGCCCATGTCATGGGCAACTGCCACGACCCGTTTTGCGACCGCGTCTGAGGGATCGATCAGCACGGTGCCTTGAGGAAGGCGCTCCTCTATCTCGGATCGTATGAGCGGGTAGTGGGTGCAGCCGAGTACCACAACGTCTGCACCTGCAGCTACAACCGGTGAGAGGTATTCGTCGAGCATCGGTCCAACCGGATCATCGTTCTCGATAGCGGCAGCCAGACCTGGACACGCTTGCTCGACGACATCGACACTCGCCGCGTGCAGCCACACGAGGCTTCGAAACAACTCGCCCTGGAAGGTCGCGCTGGTTGCCAACACCGCGACTGTGCCGCGTACGGTCAGGTCGACCGCAGGCTTGACCGCTGGTTCCATTCCGACGAACGCGACATCGGGCAACACCTCCCGCAGATGGAGCAACGCCGCTGCAGATGCCGAATTGCAGGCGATGACGATCTCGCTGACTCCAGCGGACGCCAGGTACCGGGCGAGCAGCTCAGTTCTCGATCTGACCTCATCGAGCGTGCGCTCTCCATAGGGTCCGAAAGCGTGGTCCGCGACATAGATGAGATCGGCCCAGGGTGCGCGCTCACGCACGCGGTCGAGCACCGTTGTGCCACCTATCCCTGAGTCAAACACTGCTATCTGGGCCACCGGTGGGTTCCGCTATTGCCCGTACGTGTTGCGGTGTACAAGATCTGCGATCGGCTTCCGACCACCCATCCTCGCTGCCGTTGAGCTCGGTGCCGGATACCCGATCGCGATCCCATACCGGCATCTCGTGCCGTCCGGTAGGCCGAGCACATCGGCTGCGATCTCTTCGCGGTGCAGAGTGACAGGACATGTTGCGAGGCCGAGTGCGTCTGAGGCGAGCATGACGTTCTGCGCCAGACGTCCTGTGTCGAACTCGTAGCCATCTCGCTCCTGTACGAGGCAGATCACTGCCGGTGCGTTGCGCACGGGATCCATGAAGTCGCCCGCCTCTAGGAGCCGATCCTTCTGATCTGGATCATCAACAACGATGAACGACCAGTTCTGCAGGTTCTTCGAGGAACCCGTCCACCGTGCGGACTCGAGAACGGCCGCAAGATCATCATCCCGGATCACCCGATCCTCGAAAGTCCGGATGGCGCGCAGCGCAAGAATTGACTTATATCGATCGTTCATGGGCTGATCGTACCCTTCGCGCTCGCCGTGTGCCGACCGGGAACCGATGCCGTCAGAACGCCTCGTCGGACATCTCCATGAGCCAACCGTCCTCAGCCAGTGCCGCAGCCGTTCGCGGTGCGACCTTCGGGAGAGCGTCATTGACGAAGAACCTCGCCGATGCGATCTTGCCTTCATAGAAACCGGCGTCGTCGCCACTCGCATCGTCGATCGCTGCGATCGCGATCTCACCATGCTCGAGCAGCAACCAAGCGATCGTGATCTCGGAGAGGCTCTCAAGAAGGGCGTTGGTGTGGAGACCCGTCTTGTAGATCTCCTTCGGGCGCTGCATCGACATCATCGAGTGTTCAACGAGGATCCCGATGTGGCTCTGGACCTGCTCGAGTGCCTGACCGAGCGCATGGCGTTCGGTTGCGAACTCGTCCGATCCACCCTTGACGTACCCCATGATGCCTTCAGAGAACCGCATGAGCGTCTGGCCCTGATCCCTGGCGATCTTGCGGAAGAACAGGTCGAGCGCCTGGATTGCGGTGGTACCTTCATACAGCGTGTCGATCTTGGCATCCCTGATGTACTGCTCGATCGGGTAATCCTGGGTGAACCCGGATCCTCCGAACACCTGAAGCGACTGGGAGAGGAGCTCGTATGCCTTCTCGGACGAGTATCCCTTGACCATCGGGAGAAGCAGGTCGTTGACCTTGTCCCAGTAGTCATCCTCGGGATACAGAACTTTCTTGTCGAGCGTCGATGCGGTATACATCCACAACGCACGAAGACCCTCTGCGTACGCTTTCTGAAGCATCAGCATCCGCCGAACATCAGGGTGCCTGATGATCTCTACCCGGGGTGCGGATTTGTCCAGCATCTCGGCCAGATCTGCGGACTGCACACGCTCCTTGGCGTACTCGAGTGCGTTGAGGTACCCGGTGGAGAGCGTTCCTGCCGACTTGACCCCGATCATCATGCGGGCGTCCTCGATGACCTTGAACATCTGACGGATGCCGTGGTGCGAGTCGCCCACCAGGTATCCAACGCATGGCTCGTCCATTCCCATCGTAAGTTCGCACGTAGTCGATCCCCTGATGCCCATCTTGTGCTCGATGTTCGTGGCATGGATGCCGTTGCGATCGCCCAGCGTCCCGTCCTCGTTCACATGGAACTTCGGCACGATGAACATCGACAGACCTTTTGTACCGGGTTCGCCTCCCTCGCGTCTTGCGAGTACGAGGTGAATGATGTTCTCGTAATAGTCGTTCTCGCCGGAGGTGATGAATCTCTTGACGCCCTCGAGGTGATAAACGTCTCCTTCGAGATGCAAGGCTTTCGAAGTACCGGCGCCAACATCTGACCCTGCATCAGCCTCGGTGAGAACCATGGTTCCCCCCCAACGCCTTTCGACCATCGGAATGGCCCACTGCTCCATCTGTTCCGTGGTTCCCTCTGCAGCGATCACTTGAGCCATCAACCCACCTGAGGCGAACAGGAATGTGGCCGGATCTGCACCGATGAATAACTCGCTCGTGGCCCACCGAAGAGAGTCCGGTGCACCGAAGCCACCAAGGTTCTCATTGAGCCCAAGCAGGTGCCATCCACCGTCATACATCGCGTCGAGGCTCGCCTTCACCGCGTCCGGAAGCTTGACCTCTCCGTCGACAAGCTCTGGAGGATTGCGGTCCGCCTCGACGAAACTGGCAGAGAACTCGTCCGCGGCGACTCGGTCGACCTCGCGCAGGGCATCCCTTGCAGTGTCCTCATCGAAAGAGGCGAATGGCTCCTTGCCGTAGTACTCGCCGACCTTGAGATACTCGAAGAGGTTGAATTCGATGTCTCTGCGGTTGCTCTTGTAATGACTCATGGCTATCCCTCGTACTCCGTACTCCACCAACACGACCTGACCGCGCCGAGCAGCCCCATTGCCGTCTCTCCGACACAATTTGAGTATACACTCCAAGTTGGAGCGTTCGACCATATTTGAGCGGCGCTCAACTTCAGGGGTACGATGCCAGAGACGAAGGGAAGCCGTGGCTCGATACCAGGTAGGCATACAAACAGAGGCCCGCATCATCGAAGCAACGCGAGGTCTGCTCGCCGAGGGCGGCATGGAAGCCACAACTCTGAAGGCGATATGCGACCGGGCCCAGGTGAGGTCCGGGAGCTTCTACAACATCTTCGACTCCAAGGAGGACGCGATCATCCGCGTCGTCCGCGAGTCGATCGAAGCTGTTGATCCTGACCCGGATCAGGCAGGAACAGACACGGTCGATGACCTCGTCGACGCATACATCCGCTTCTTCGATGAAGAACCGAAGATGGCACGGGTGTATGTGATCGCAGCGCTCGCCGGTGATTCACCCGCGAACGGCGCACGGCGTCGATTCCTCCGGCATCACCAGCGCCGGGTGGAACGTTTCGCCGATGCCATGCAGCGCCGTGACACGTCGCTCACCCCTGAAGACGCCGGTGTGCATGCGGAACTGCTTCTCGGCGCCCTCGACGGACTCGCGTTCCGGTGGGCTCTCGATCAGAGCTTCGATTTCCCGAAACATGCCCTCATCGCCGCCGAACGGCTCGCCTGACAGCGAAGCGTTCTGACTTCTGCCTAATACTTCAGTCCCTCTGCTTGACAGAGGAATCGGTTGAGGTCGCTTCCAGCTTTGAACCGCTTGGCGAGGTCAACATCAAAGTCCGGTGATGTCACAGCCCTCTGGGACAGCCTCGAGATAGCTATGAAGGTCCTGAGGCGAAGGGAATCCGCGTACTCGAACCCGGGGTCGAACTCCTTTGGTACACGTTTGAGATAGTCGCCCTCATCATCCGAATCCATGTCCCACACCGACGTGAACCGCTTGTACCTGGTCGCCTTCTTCCATTCACCAGGGTGCTCGTAGATACGTTCCCTGATCTTGCGAGCGACCTTCGCCTCCGGTTTCCACATACCGACGCCTGCAAAACACCCACCAGGTTCGAGATGCAGATAGAAGCCAGGCGCATGCACATCTCTACCCCGCTCATGGCGAAACTGGATCCCGACATTGGTCTTATACGGCGTCTTGTCCTTTGAGAAACGTGTGTCGCGGTACGGACGCATCAGTGACCCGCCGTTCGTACGGGTATCTGCAATGAAGTGATCAGAGATCGCCTGAATACGTTCACCGAAGTCCTCGATGAACGCCTTTGCGGGCTCGCGAATGACCTCGATATATCGATCCTTGTTCTGCTCCCACCACGCTCGGTCGTTGTTGTCCGCGAGCTCCTTCAGGAACGTGAACACCTTTGGGCTGAAGTACGACTGTGACATGGAATCCTTCCTTCCTGGGTACAACCTACGGTTTCTCAGCGGCACATTCCAGACGTCCGATCAGCGGCATCGTCCACCTGCCTACGCTTGGCTGATGGAATATGCACTTCAAGTTGCAGGAACGTACAGCCATCTGCTCGAAGCTGCGCTCTTCGCTTCACAACGCGGTCTCGTTGCACTCGCCCTGCCTGATCACTATCTCCTTGCCCTCGACGAGGAGGAAGCAGGGACAACCGCCGCTCCGGACGCGTTCGTGCAGTTCGGAGGACTCGCGAGAGAGACCGACGGCCTCGATCTCGTCATGCTCGTTTCGCCCATCACGTTCCGCCATCCCGCTGTGCTCGCAAAGATGGCTGTGACGCTGAGCAACATGTCTGGAGGTCGTTTCACCCTCGGCGTCGGAACCGGTTGGATGGATCGCGAACATGAAGTGTTCGGATTCGACTACCCGGACATATCCGAGCGGTTCGAGAGGTTGGACGAGGCCCTTGGGTATCTCACAGCTGCATTCAACCCGGAGTTCCCCGGCTATCAGGGCAAGCGATTCCAACTCGAGGCCTTCCCTCTTGCGCCGATGCCGGACACCAAGATCCCCCTTCTGGTCGGCGGGACGGGAAGGTCAAAGACGCCCCGTCTCGCGGGTACATACGCAGACGAGTTCAACATCTACCCCGGACCAGACATGGCAAAGCGGATTCAGCGGTTCCGCGAAGCTGCTGTGGCGGCCGGCAGGGACCCGAACGCCATCCGCCTCTCCTCGAGTGGTCAAGTCGTTGCTGCAGCCACACGAAGTGAGTTCGAGGAGCGCATGAATGCCGACGCGGCCAGGGCCGGTCTCAGCAGGGAGGAACTCGATGCTCATTACGAGAAGCGACAATCCCCGAGAGGAACATACGACCAGGTCAACGAGCAACTCGAAAGGTTCCACGAGCTCGGCATAACCAGGTTCTACTTCCAGGGCGCATTCAGCCCATCTGACACGGGGAAGCTGCTCGACGGTCTGGGCGTTGCCTGAGCATGGAGCGATACACGATCGACATCGACGGGCCGGTCAGCGTTCTCGACCACGGGGGCGACGGACCACTCATCGTCTGTGTGCACGGCCTTGAAGGATCTGCGTACAACTGGAACCTGATCGCACCCGCACTCGCAAAGAGCCACCGCGTCGTGGCTCCCGACCTGTCCGGATTCGGCTTCACACCACCGCTCGACGGTGGGACAACGGTCGAACGAAACGCAGAGCTCGTCAAGGACGTCATCGACCACTACGGCGGAGAGGCGATCGTCATCGGTAACTCGATGGGCGGGCTGATCTCGATCCTGACATCGGAGCTCTACCCTGAGCGAGTCCGCTCCCTTGTGCTTCTCGACCCCGCGGCACCGATCTTCTCTTGGACGGCGATCAACTTCCCGACGGCTGCACGACTCTCCGTTCCTTTGATCCCGTGGCTCGGAGAGAAACTGATCAATGCCCTCCGCGATCTGACAACGGTGGATGAGGGAGTGGCCGAGGCGCTCAATTTCATAGCAGCCCACCCTGAATCTCTTGATCAGACGGTCTGGGAGCATGCCACCGAGATCGCAAGCCTGCGTCGAAAACAGACTTGGGCGACCAGGGCACTCATCGACGCGACGAACTCCATTGCACCCTACGTTGTGCGCAAGCGTCGGTTCGCAGACCTGATACACAGGGTGACCCAGCCAACACTGCTCATCCATGGCGCGGAGGACGAACTGATCCATGCGCAAGCCGCCAGGTGGATTGCCAGGCAGCGCCCCGATTGGACAGTTGTCCTGTTCGAGGATGTGGGTCACGTCCCGATGCTCGAGGCACCCGAGCGCGTCCTTGAGGTATTTGCCACCTGGGAATCAGCAACACTGACCGACACCCTGACCGCGTACGGTGAACCGGCCTCTACTTCCGGCGCAGCAGGGTGAATGGTGGGTCGTCCACCACCAGCGCCCACTCTCCCGATTCGATGATTCCATCGATGATCTCGTCGAAGTTGCGGGATGAGTCTGACCGTAGAAACAACCAGTCGACCTTCGACGGATCCGGATCCTCTGCGCCCTCTGCTCCGTAATAGGTAAGGTCCCACGGACTTGGGAAGAGATACACGATCTCGCGGCTCGCAAGCGGGGGAACAAGGGTCGTCCACGCCGAAACGGATTCATCAGAAGGGATCATCTCGAGTATCACGCGTATCTGGGTCTGATGGTCGTGTTGACCTCATACGCAGCCCGCACATCGTTCTGTGGGCTGACACCCACATTTTTGTGAAATGGAACCCTGGGTACGCGGTGAGGGGCCGCGGGCGCTAGTCCGCGGCGGCTCTCCATGCATCGGTGATCTTCACCTTGGTTCCTGTGCGCAAGAGCGCCCCCCGATAGACCCTTGCCCCTATCCAAACGAGAGCGACAGCGCCTGCGATCGAACCAACAACCGCAACAACGATCTCCCACCCGGCTGCCGAACCGGCTGCGATCCGTACCGGCATCACGAATGGGGCCCACATCGGCACAAGCGAACCAACCCTCACCAACAGGCCATCCGGATTCTCCGATGCGGCGACTGCAAGCAGGTATCCCGGAAAGATCAACCCGATCGGCAGGAAGATCACACCCTGGAGATCCTCCTGCCTTGACACGGTTGAGCCAACTGCCGCAAAGAGAAAGGCGTAGAACATGTAGCCCAGTATGAACCAGAAGAAGACACGGGCGATGATCGGAAGACCGATCGCAGCGACATCGATGTTCGACAAGCCTGCGAGCTGTGCCGAGGTATAGACAGCTCCAAGCAGGAGACCGAGCTGGATGAGAGCCAGTAACCCGATCCCGGCAACCTTTCCTACGAGTACTTGCCAGGGCCGCACACGTGAGAGGACCACCTCAACTACACGGTTCTGCTTCTCTTCGACGGTGCCCATGGCAACGAACTGACCGAACATGATGACCGCGATGTACAACACAATCGCTCCGACGAATGCTGCCACCCGTTTTGCGTCATCCTGAGGATCCGTCTCCTCGACCGTCGACACCGTCAGCGGCGCAGGGTTCTGCAGCGCGGCTATCTCAGACACGGAAAGGCCCAAACCTCCCAGGAACGATTCTGTGACAACGGTGTCAACGGCGCGCTGGACCAGAGCAGTTAAACGCAACGAATCGTTTTCGTAAAAGACCAACTCGTTGCCATCGGACAGCACCACGTCCGCGTCGCCCTCCTCGAGCGCGTTCTCCGCCTGATCTGTTGACGAGTAGCGCACCACATCTATCTCGATCTCAAAGACGTCGCCTTGTGCTTTCAACTCCTCCTCGATTCCTGACAGCTCCGTTCCGACAAGGCCCACTGTCGTAGCTTCAGGGTCGCCACCCATCACAGCACTCGCTACCGGACCGATTGCGATGATCGCAACCACGAGCACCGCCATTGTCACAAGGAGCGGCTTGGAGCGACCGCGCTCGACGAACTCCCGTTTTGCGAGTATCCAGATCTGGGTCCAGGGGTTCACGACTTCACAGCCTCTCTGAACAGATCAGTGAGGCGCGGGGGTTCGAACGCAAACCGTGTCACGGCGCCAGCCGACTCCGCCATCGCGAGGATGTTCGCAACGGGAGCGTCCTGAGGGACAACGCAGTGATCCTGACCATGGTTGGTTACAACCTCGATGTCCGGAAGATCGGGGATCCATGGCTTGCCGTCGACATCGATGGTGAGTCTTCGTCGGGTCGACTGTTCCTTGATCCGAGCCAGATCTCCCTCAAGCACCATGCGTCCCTTGTTGATGATCGCAACGTCTTGACACACGTCTTCGACGAGATCGAGCTGATGACTCGAGAACACGATGGTGACACCCTGTGTAGACAACTCGCGCAGGGTCCCTGACAACGAATCGACACCGATCGGGTCAAGTCCGGAGAACGGCTCATCGAGGACGAGCAACTCGGGATTCGGGGCCAGAGCAGCGGCAAGCTGGGCGCGCTGCTGGTTGCCGTGGCTGAGCTCCTCCAACTTGGCGTCTGCCCTGTCACCGAGGCCGAGCACTCCAAGCCAACGTTCGACAGCGTCGCGAGCGTCAGTGTGGGACAGCCCTGAGAGGCGTGCAAAGTGGATGAGCTGGCTTCCAACCTTCATCTTGGGATAGAGACCGCGCTCTTCAGGCATGTACCCGAATCCAAGACGAGCGCGTGCATCAACAGGCGCTCCGTTCCACGTCATCTCGCCACGCTCCGGGTGGACAAGGTCGAAGATGACACGCATCATCGTGGTCTTGCCCGCACCGTTCGGCCCGAGGAACCCGAGGATCCGTCCCCGCTCAACAGAGAACCCTGCACCGTTGAGCGCAACAACATCCCCGAAGCGTTTGTGAACATCGACCATCATCAGCATGGATCCATTATCGGCTTGTTTCTGCGCTGAGAGGATCGACGGACCGCGTTACCGTGCAGCCATGCATCCACGGAGCGCAGCCACAATCGTCGCCGCTGTTCTGATTGCCGGAGCGTGCAATGCATCACAGGTGGCCATCGATCCGCCCACGAGCACTGTGACGCCTCTTGGAACTCTTGCTCCTCTGGTGTCCACAACAATCGCATCGGTACGGACGACAACGACCACCCACGTACCCATCGACACACCTCGGACGCGCCTGGTCGTCAACGGAACAGGTGACGTGAATCTTGATCCGACGTTCGTGCGAACGTTTCCAACAACCGGCTACGAGGATGCGTGGACGGGCCTCTTCGGTGCGTTCGAACGAGACGATCTCACGATCATCAACCTGGAATGCTCCCCTTCGGAACTCGGTACGCCCTGGCTCAAGTCGTGGAACTTCCGTTGCGATGTCGACGCGCTCCCATCGATGGCCTCTGCGGGCGTCGATGTCGCGAACCTGGCGAACAACCATGCCATGGACTACGGCTTCGATGCGATGCTCGACGGGAGACAGAACCTGATTGACGTCGGCATCGCACCGGTTGGTACCGGCGCAAATCTGGTTGAGGCATACGAGCCTGCTGTGATGGAGATCAACGGTTGGACGATCGCTGTCATCGGAAGCGGCGGAGTCAATCCTGAGTCTGGCTCTTGGCTCGCGCTGACCGATCGGCCGGGGATGACCCACGGTGACAACACGGAATCCATCGGGATAGCGATCGCAAGAGCGAAGCAGACCGCTGATCTTGTGTTCGTCACAGCGCACTGGGGGGGAGCAGGGAACCACGAGACCGCGGAGTTTCGAACGGAGACAGGCTGAGGCGTGGATCGATGCAGGAGCCGACGGAATCTTCGGTCACCACCAGCACCTGCTCCAGCCCCTCGAGTGGTACCACGACAGACCGATCGCTTGGGGTCTCGGAAATTTCGTATGGCAGGCATACCCCCAAGCCTCGAAACGCACGGCGATCGCCCAGTTCGTGTTCGAGCCGGATGGCAGGATCAGCGCTTGCCTTGTTCCCGTCATCATCGAGCGCACAGGCCATCCAGTGGTGCAGGACCCGACGGCTCCCGTCTGTGCACCTGAGGGTCCCAGCTAGAAGTGGGCATTTCCCTGTTCCTGTCCCATGTCTACTGTTGGACCCATGGCAACAGTGATCGCCGTGGCGAATCAGAAGGGAGGAGTCGCAAAGACGACCACCGTTCATACGCTTGCCGAGGCTCTGGCCGAGCGGGGCAAGACGGTGCTCATGATCGACCTCGATCCTCAAGCATGCCTTACCTACGCCACCGATGTCGATCCGGACTCGCTCACCATCACGATCCACGACGTGTTCCTCGGCCGGACCAAGGCGTCCGACGTCCTGATCGAGCGCGATGGGCCAGACCTGCTCCCCTCCTCGATCGACCTCGCCGGATCAGAGATACACCTGTTGACGAGGACCGGCAGGGAGTTCGTCCTCAAGCGGGCCATCGCGGAGGTGAAGGACAACTACGATGTCGTGCTCATCGACTGCGGTCCGTCCCTTGGCATCCTCACGGTGAATGCCCTCACCGCAGCCGACACGGTGATCATCCCATTCCAGGCTGAAAACCTCTCTGATCGAGGCGTCGGACAGCTCATCGAGACGATCAACGATGTCCGCAACTACACGAACGACAATCTCAGCATCATGGGAGGCGTTGCCACCATGTACGATGCACGCACCAACCTGTCGAGGCGGGTGCTTGAGGACATTCAGAAGACACACGGCCTCAAGCTCATCGAACCACCGATCCCTCGATCCGTGCGGGTTGCGGAGGCGCCCGAGGTCGGCGTGTCCGTGCTTTCACATGCTGGCCGATCAAAGCCGGCTGCTGCCTACCGAGAGCTGGCGATCTCGATCGAGGGCATGCTGTGAGCGACCGCTCCGATAGAGAGGGCAAACGAGCGCTCTTCGAGACACCCCCGATCGAAATCGAGGACTCTCTCAGGGACGATCCCCTTGTCGAACGACACGATGTGGACGGCCACGAGGCGCTGTACTCTGTCGGTCATCGCGAGCCGGGCACCGCAGTGATCACCTGCTCCGGATGCGAAGTGAGGACCCGCATTCCCCACGTGGAACTCGCCGTGCGTATCCTCGCGCTGTCGCTCTGGATTCCGGGACGCTCCTACAGCAGGCATATCCAATGTCCGGCGTGCCAGACACGTACGTGGTGCAAAGTGGAGTGGCTCTCCTGACCCGAGAACACATGCCTGACGGACGATGCGGCACGTCCGGCCTTCAGCTCATGGCCGACTCCTCGAATCGCGCCCGGTCGACCACGAAGCGCGTATGAGCGCCGCGGGCGGCAATCTTGTCGCCATCTTCGACAAAGAGGGTGAAAGAAACCCTCTCTCCCTCAACCTGGGTGACGGTGGCCGTAGCTGTGACGGTGCCGCCGACGCCGGTTGCAATCAGATGATCGATCGCGATGCTGGTTCCAACAGTCGTTGCACCTTCGGGAAGCGAACCGGAGAGCGCTGCAACAGCTGCCTCTTCACAGAGTGCAACGATGCGGGGTGTCCCAAGAACGGCAACATTCCCCGAACCGAGAGCAGCAGCGGTGTCGGCATCGGCCACCGTGAGGACGATCGATGCGGACGCACCCATGGGGATCATGCTGTCCATTCTACGCCGTGCTCACGACAGCCCAAGGGCGATCAGCATTGCGTTGGTTTCGAGCATGCCGATCAGCGTGTCTGCACCCGACGCCGACTCTCCGAGAGAGCCGATGAACAGCCGGATGACCGCAACAGGGTGGTCGGCCTCAGCTGCAATCGCATCTGCCAGAGCGGTTGATTCCGTGTTCTCGGCGAAGATCGTGCTGACACCCGTCTCGTTGATGAGTTCGACGAGTTCCGCGATGTCCGCAGAACTCGGTTCCGAGAGGGTCGATCCGCCGGGGATGACGGATCCGAGGATCTCGAAGCCGTACCGGTCTGCGAAGTAGCCGAGGGAGTCATGATTGGTGACGAGGATCCGATCCGCCTCAGGAACAGCAGCCAAAATCTCTTCGATCGCTGAGTCGCTTCTGATCACCTGTGTCGCATACTCCTCGGCCCTCAACGTCCAATCGATCGAGACATCCGCAGCTGTGAGCTCATCGCCGATGATCATGCTGATCAGGGCAACACGTTGAGGGTCGAGCCAGACATGGGAATCGCACCTCCCTGTGACATCGGCGTCACATGACTCACGGTCGTCGAGAGAGACGGGGGCGACCAGGCCCGCGACTTCGACAACATTGACTCCGTCGTCGGATGCACTTGCGAGCACATCGGACAGGCCCTCTTCGAGTCCGAGTCCGTTGACGATCACAAGGTCGGCGTTGTAGATGGCAGCGACCTGGGCCGAGGAGGGCTGATAATTGTGAGGATCAGCTCCGATCGGCAACAGAACTTCGACAGTTCCCGCATCTCGGACGATATTGCGGGTGATGTCTCCGAGCATCGACGTCGTGGCCACAACCCTGACACCATCGACCTGTTCAGGCTGGTCCCCTGCCGAGCACGCCGCTGCGAGCGTGAAGCCTGTGATGACCGCAAGAACAACCGTTCGAGTTTTGAGAACCATTCTCATTATGTAATGTTACATCGGGAACGCTTCGAGCGCACGCCAAGCGCCACTCAGTTTCCCGTTACGGTTCTGCCATGTACGCGATGCTCACTCCAGACTCGTGATCCACCCAATCGACAGGGCGGCAGGCACGGTCCTCTCCCGCGGGCCTGCAAGGCTCAAGTTCTTCACGGGCGGTTGGGGCGACGAGGCCCTGCTCACGCCCGAACCGACTGTGTTGATGAGCCCTCAGCCATTGTCGGTCATGTGGCTCTCCACCAGCATCGAGCCGTACGGACTCGAGATCGCTCACGGTACGTTCACGAGTCCGTCTGATCGTCTGCCACCTCGCTCACGCGTCGGGTCCCTGATCTCAGTCAGCCCGCCAGCGCGGACGAACCGCGTCGTGGTTCTCATGCCCGCGTGGAATGAACACGATCCGAAGGTTCGCGTGGCAATGTCCGGCCATCTCGCGCGAAAGGGCGTTCGCTCGATCATCCTCGAGAACCCGTACTACGGGACCCGCCGCCCGACGTCGGACAACGGACAGCCGATCCGCACCGTGTCCGATTTCATGGTGATGGGAGCCGCAGCCGTGAACGAAGCACGCGGGATACTCATGTGGTTCCACAACGAAGGTTGGGACATCGGAGTTTCCGGTTACTCGATGGGGGGAAACACGGCAGCCATCGTTGCAGCGACCATGCCTGTCCCGGTCGCCGCGGCACCTCTTGCAGCCTCACATTCGCCCGGTCCCGTGTTCCTCGACGGCGCTCTGCGTGAGGGGATCGCATGGGATGCGCTCGGCGGCCGATCCCGGGAAGGAGAACTGAGATCGACGCTCGGAGCGATATCGGTTCTCAACGTGGAACCTGTGCCACACACGGCACACGCCGTCATCGTGCGCGCATCACACGATGGGTATGTCCCGGCCAGCGCTGTTGAAGCGTTGGCAGAGCACTGGCCGGGCTCTGAGCTGCGCGTCGTTCGTGGCGGTCACGCAACCGCGATCTGGTACCGAAAGGACCAGCTCACAGACGCGATCGTCGACTCCTTCGACAGGCTCACCGGGGCGTGAGCTCTGCGTTCTTGATCTGGAACGATGCAACGATCTCGAGTAGGCCGAAGAACACCGAATAGATTCCCGCGACGACGACGAAGACACCGATCGTTATGGATGGCCACACGAGGATCACGACACCGAAGAGTGCAGACGTGAGCCCGAAGACGATTCGTAGCGATCGGTCCGGAAGCGACGGATTGGTGAGACCTCGAAACAGATCGACAAGGCCAGAGAGCAGCCAGAAGATGGCAACTATCAGAGCAATGACCTTGATCGTGCCTTCCGGATTCTTCATCACGATCACACCAAGCAGGATGCCGATGATCCCTGCAAAGGCCATGAGCCAACGGTCCTCGGCATGTGAATCGAGCGCGGCAACGAAGAATCGGATGACACCGGTCACGATCATGAAGAAGCCAACGATCGCAGTGACGACGGTGATCGTTGCACCCGGCCAGAAGATCAGCAATCCACCGATGATCACAGAGAAGACGCCAGATACTGCGAGGAGCCACCAGCCCTTCTTCAGTTCGTCCTGGTAGTCGTAAACGTCGATTTCCACTTCTGGCATCTGCTCCCTCTCTTTGCCACGGGCACCCTAATCGGCGCCACGGTTCCTTTGCGGCATGCGTTCAGCCATAATCGCGCAATGGCGACCGAGACCCATCTCGAGGCTGACGGCGTACCTGTACGTATCTCGAGCCCTGACAGGATCGTCTTTCCTGAGGAGGGTTGGACGAAGCTCGACGTCGCAGAACACTTCGTCATGTGCAGTGACGGTGCCCTACGCGGCGTCTTCAACAGGCCCACGATGCTCAAGCGCTGGACGAAAGGCGTTTCAGGCGATCCCTTCTACATGAAACGAGTACCTGACTCTGCAAGATCGAAGGTCGATGTGGTCTTTCCCTCGGCAAGACCTGGTCGGATGTTCCTACCCCTTGAGGCCCAAGATCTTGTATGGCTTGCCCAGATGAACTGTCTCGACCTCCATCCGTGGAACGCACGGTCGACAGATCTGGATCATCCGGACGAGCTACGCATCGATCTCGACCCCACCGATGGATACGGGTTCGACGCGGTCATCGATGTTGCGCATACGATCAGGGAGATCCTCGATGAGCTCGGACTCGTCGGATGGCCCAAGACTTCGGGCAATCGCGGGATCCACATCAACATTCGCCTCGAGCCGCTCTGGACGTACTACGCGGTGAGACGGGTGTGTCTGGCGATCGCAAGACAGGCAGAGCGGCGCAACCCCCTTGCAACCACTGCATGGTGGAAAGAGGAACGGTCCGGCGTGTTCATCGACTACAACCAGAACGCAAGGGACAAGACAATGGCATCTGCATACTCCATACGCCACACCGGCTGGGTATCGACACCGTTCCAGTGGGCCGAACTCGACGACACGAAGCCCGATCTCTTCAACATCATGTCATTCAAGGACCGGTGGGAGGACGTCGGTGACCTGACCGACGGCATCGATGAGGCTCCGGGGCGCTTGGACAAGGGCATCGAGTGGGTGATGAAGGATGAAGAGAGCGGTATCGGTGACGCCCCCTGGCCACCGCACTACCCCAAGATGCCCGGCGAGCCACCGCGGGTTCAGCCATCAAAGCGCAAGAAGACAGTCGACTGAAAGCGGACAACGGTCCCGTGAGCGAACTACCTTCACGCCATGCCTGACTCAGCCGACCAGACTCGATCCCGCCTAATCGGAACCCTCTTCGCCGGCAATGCTCTGAGCTCGACCGCATACATCGGCGTCGTCACGGTCTCCTCCCTCATCGCGGAGCAGATCACCGGCTCTGCAAGCCTCTCCGGCCTCCCGAACACTGTGGGCACGATCGGTGCCGCCGCCGGTGCGGCGACGCTCTCAGTACTCAGCTTCAGGATCGGCCGCAGGCGGACCTTCACCATCGGGTTCGCGCTTGCCGTCTTCGGTTCGATTCTCGCCGCAACGTCCGTTGGCATTTCGAGCCTGCCCGTCCTGCTGGTTGCGATGGTGGTTATCGGCTTCGGCCGAAGTGTGTCCCAACTCGCAAGATTCGCTGCGGGGGACCTTCGACAACCCGATCGCAGGGCGTCGGCGATCAGCCTCATCGTGTGGGCATCCACGATCGGCGCCGTCATGGGTCCTCTCCTCCTCGGACCGACGGGCACCATGGCTTCACTGGCAGGCTTCGACGAACTCATCGGACCGATCATGGTCGGAGTCATCGGATTCGCTCTCGCAGCGACACTCATGTTCACGGCGTTGCGTCCAGAGCCGCTCACGCTGTCAGTCGCACCGGAGTCTCAGCACCCGGAAGAGCCGTCGCGTCTCGGCGAAATACTTGCGATCCCAACCGTTCGCCTGGCGATCATCGCGCTCATGACGAGCCAGTTCGTGATGGTTCTGATCATGACAATGACACCGATCCACATCAAGGAGAACGGCGGAGATCTCGCGACAGTCGGCGTTGTGATGATGGCCCACACTCTTGGCATGTTCGCCATCGCGCCCATCACGGGAAGACTCATCGACCTTCACGGTCCGCGGAGGATCATCATCCTCGCGGTTGTCGTACTCGTTGTCGCATCCCTCATCTCGGTCGCCACGCCGACGGCAGACACCGTCGTTCTTGTGGCTGGGCTGTTCCTGCTCGGGGTCGGTTGGAACTTCGGTTTCGTGGCCGCAAGCACCGAACTTCAGATAGGGCTTCCGATCGCAGACCGGCTCAAGATCCAGGGCGTTGCAGACTCGATCACGTGGATAAGTGGTGGTCTCGGCGCTGCCGCATCAGGAGTCATCGTCGCCATGTCGTCCTACGGCGCGCTCGGCATCGTCGGAGCAGCGTTCGCCCTCGCCCCGATCCCTCTGATCCTGCGAACGAGATCCCGCCCCTCCGTTCTTGCGTAGATCGGCGACTCCCTGTGGGTCTCCGATCTACGCAAGAACGATGTGGGAGAAACCCGGTCCCTCCGGTCGATCGAGCTGGGCGAAAGTACAGTCAACGGGATCCTTGTCCGGACGCCAGCGTTCAAAACGCGTAGCGTGTCTGAAGCGGTCTCCGGTGAGCTGGTCATAGGAGATCTCGACAACGACGCCCGGCTTCACAGGAACCCACGAGAGGTCCTTTCCCGCCGACCATCGGCTCTCTCCTCCCGGGGACCGCACGTCGTCCCCGAATGACGCGCTGACCCGAAGTGCTTCGAACTTTGCCAGCAGCTCGACGCGGTCGTGGCTGGTGAACCCTGAGCAGTGCCCGATGAAGGCCAGTGAGCCGCCCTGCGCGTACAGACCAAGCAACAGGGATCCGATCTTGTCTCCGTCCTTGTGAACCCTGTATCCCCCGACAAGGCAGTCGACAGACCGTCGGTGTTTGATCTTCATCATCTCGCGCTTGCCCTCGACGTATGGCGCACCGAGTGCCTTCGCGACGATTCCGTCACAGCCGGCAGCCTCGAACTCATCGAACCACTTCCGCCCCTCGTCGATATCGACAGTGGATGGGGTCAGAAGCCATGCATCCGCAACTTCTTTCGCCACCGCCTCCAAGCGACCCCTACGCTCCGTGAAAGGCGCTGACCGCAGGTCCTCTCCCCGATCAGCGAGCAGATCGAACGCGACAAGGGTTGCCGGAATCTCGTTCGACAGCCTCTCGATCCTGCTCTGTGCTGGATGGATGCGAGCCTGGAGCATGTCGAAGGCGAGGCGGTCATGCTCAACCACGAGCACCTCGCCATCGACGACGCATCCGGCCGGAAGGCTCTCGACGACCGACGCAAGTTCTGGGAAGTAGCGAAGCAGGGGCTTCTGTTTTCGCGAGTCGATCCTCGGCCCATCATCTCTTGTACATATCACCCGGAACCCATCCCACTTCGGCTCATACGCCCAGTCACCGGTCGGCCACGTCGTACGCACCCTGGCTTCCATGGGCACGATTGGCAGGGCGAAGGGGACGTTTGCCATCTCAGCAGCCTACGGCATGGCACCGTGTGCTCCGGTACGCTCGCACACATGACGACGCTCATCACCATCCGCCCACCTGAGGCCGAGCCGTACGACCTTGCGATCGATGGAACCCAGTTCTCAGACCCAGACGATCGTGTAACGACCCGGATCGATACAGGGCACTTGTGGGCGCTCCCTGGCCTCGCCGACGCACACGCACACCTCACGATGACGTCGCTTGGCGACATCTCTGGACTCACCGAGGACTCGATGCGGGCGAACATCCCTGTCACTGCATGGGCACACGTCGAAAGAGGCGTGCTGCTGATCCTCGACAAGGGTGGCAGCACGGATGCGACACTCCTCTCCCTTGACCACGACACCGATCTCCGTCCCTATGTCGAGACCGCAGGAGCGATGATCCATCCAGACCACGGATACATGAAGGGCTTTGGTGCGGAAGTCGAGCCGGATGACCTCGTCGATCATGTCCGTTCGGTCGCCGCGACCAGAGGGGGCTGGGTCAAGATCGTTGCTGACTGGCCACGAACAGGCGTTGGGCCGGTCAACAATTACCCACTCGACGCACTGACCGAGGCGGTGGCCGTGGCCCATGATGCCGGCGTGAGGGTAGCTGCACACACCATGGCCAACGGAGCATCCGATGCCGTCGCCGCCGGCGTCGATTCGATCGAGCACGGCCCATTCCTGACCGAGGAGGACATTCGCGCGCTCGCGGCGAGGCGTGGAGCGTGGGTACCGACGATCGGGAACCAGAAACACTGGGTCGATGCTCTCGGGCCTGACTCATCCGGAGGGAAGCTGTTCAAGACCGGACTCGATGCCATGGCGACGAACCTTCCTCTTGCCGAAGAGCTCGGGCTAACCGTGCTCGCAGGGAGCGATCTTGCGATACCCCACGGACAGATCGCAACCGAGGCGAGGCTTCTGCGGGACCACGGTCTCACAGACAAGGCCGCGACCATCGCCACCTCAACGGCTGCATTCGACTACGTCGGCCGGGAGGGATCTCTTCTTGCAGGGCACACGGCGGACGTTGTCTTCTTCGACGGAAACCCTTACGAGGACGTCACGGTGCTCGACCGGCCCGAGTTGATCATTCATCGCGGGCAAACGATCGGGTCATCCAGAAATTAGGGCTAGGCAGGCACGCGGAATTGGTATACGATGCCCTTGATTCTTGAGCGACGCGCGCCGTTTTACGATGCCCAAGGCACGAATCGGCGGCGGGAACCAATCAACTGTTCCCGGCGTCTCATAGATATCCAATGCCAAAGAACGCCCCGCCTTTGGAACCACCTGTGGGTCAATCCCAACGGTGGTTCAAGGACCAGAACCATGTGAAGGAATTCACAATATGACAGCACGAACCACACTCTCACCAACCGAAGTAGGCGACAGTCTCACCACCTATCTGGGTGACATCGCAAACCATGAACTCCTCACCGCCGACGACGAGGTCGTACTCGCGCAGGCAATCGAATCTGGCCGCGACGCCGAGGAGAGACTCGAATCTGGCGGCGTGAAGGGCGCAGAGAAGGTCAAACTTCAGCGCATAGCCCGCCAGGGCAAGCACGCAAAGGACCGCTTCGCCCAGGCAAACCTGAGGCTCGTTGTCTCCCAGGCCAAGCGCTACCGAAGCCAGTACGGCATCGAGTTCGTCGACCTCATCCAGGAGGGCAACCTCGGCCTCATCCGTGCGGTCGAGAAGTTCGACTGGCGCAAGGGGTTCAAGTTCTCCACATACGCAACGTGGTGGATCCGCCAGGCCATGCAGCGTGCCGTTGCAGAGAAGTCACGCACCGTGCGTCTCCCGAACTCGCTCCACGACACGCTCCTCACACTCAACGGGACCAGGAACCGTCTTCTGTCAGAACTGGGGCGCGAACCAAGCTCGAAGGAGCTCTCGGAGGAGTCAGGTCTGAAGCTCGACCAGGTTCTCGAAGCGCAGCTCGTTGCAGACTCCGTCTCGCTCGAGGCTCCGGTCGGTGAGGATGGCGCCGTCCTCGGGGACTTTGTTGCCCATGACGACGAGGACGACCCTGTCGCCGAATCCGAGCGGATCTCGACGATCGACGCACTCCGTGAAGCGATCGACAGACTTCCTCGTCGTGAGGCGTACATCTTGTCGAAGCGAGTCGGATTCGAGGATGGCCTCCCGCGTACCCACGAGGAGATCGGTAGACACCTCGAACTCGGCCCGACCAGGGTTCGTTCACTCGAGAAGCAGGCACTCTCCCGTCTGCGCCACCCGGCCTTCGGCCTCCGCCAGGAAGCCGACTTCTAGAGATACACGTAGCCAGGTACCGGAATCCAGGCACCAGACCCTGGATTCCGGCATCTGGAAGCGAGACGCCGACGAAGGATTACAATCTTGAGTGTTCACTCAAGAATCGAGTTTCTCTGATGTCTCCGTCCAAGAAGGCAAAACGCGTTGCGATCATTGACGGGCTCCGTACACCTTTCGCAAGATCTGGATCCGTATTCCGAAACGAGACAACGCTTGACCTCGCGAGCAGCGTCGTGGCAGAGCTCGTCGCTCGCACCGGTATCGACACGGCAACAGTTGACAGGGTTGTGTACGGAGCAGTGGTCGCCGACGTCGGCGCACCGAACATCGCCCGTGAGATCGTCCTTGCAGGCCCGTTTCCACAGTCGGTTGACGCCTACTCAGTGTCACGCGCATGCGCAACTTCGACGCAATCGTTCGTTGACGGTGCGCAATCGATCCTTCTCGGGGACGCGGACATCGTCATCGCGGGGGGAGCCGACTCTCTCTCCAGACCACCGATCACGTACTCGGACCGTTTCGTTGAGATTCTCATGGAGGCGAGCGCTGCAAAGGATCTCCCATCCAAGCTCAAGGCCTTCTCCAGGGTGCGGCCAAAGGACCTCGCCCCGATCCCGCCTGCAATCGCTGAGCGATCGACGGGCAAGACGATGGGTCACAGCGCCGAGGACATGGCCAAGGCGAACGGTATAACGCGCGAAGCACAGGACAAGTTCGCCGTCCGTTCCCACGCCAAGGCGATCGCGGCTTGGGATGCAGGCATCTTCGATCAAGAGGTGATGCCCTACCCACTACCTCCCTCGTTCAGGGACACAGTCGAACGTGACAACATCCCGCGCACGGATTCGACTCCGGAGAAGCTCGCAGGACTCAGACCCGTCTTCGACAGGAAGTACGGCTCCGTCACCGCAGCAAACGCCTCGCCACTCACAGACGGTGCCTCAGCCCTCCTGCTCATGGACGAGTCTGTGGCCAAGGCAATCGGCTACGAGCCCAAGGCATATCTGAAGTCGTACGCATTCGCCGCCATCGACCCGAACTGGCAACTCCTCATGGGGCCGGCGTTCGCGACACCTCTCGCTCTCGACAGGGCAGGCATGACGCTTGATGACATCGACGTCGTCGACATGCACGAAGCATTCGCCGCCCAGATCCTTTCGAACGTCCAGGCATTCGCGTCAGATGAATTTGCTCAGACGCGACTTGGGCGCGACAAGGCGATCGGCGTGATCGACATGGACAAGTTCAACATCTACGGCGGGTCCATCTCCCTCGGCCACCCTTTTGCAGCCACGGGAGCCCGTCAGATCATGACGATGGCAAACGAACTCGACAGACGGGGGGGCGGGACCGCTCTCATCACCCAATGTGCCGCAGGCGGTCTCGGCGCGGCCGTCGTGCTGGAGAGGTGAACCGATGAACTATGAGAACTTCCACTTCGATCTGAGCGACGAGGGCGTTGCGACGATCCTCATCGACCGCAAGGACGCGTCGATGAACACGCTCGGCGTGGCACTCATCACAGAGCTCGCAGATGTCGTTGAACGGCTCGAGCATGACGACGTCAAGGCGGTCGTGATCGGGTCTGCGAAGAGGGACTTCCTCGCAGGCGCGGACATCCGAATGTTCGCCGACATGAAGACACCGGACGACGCGGTCGAAGGTCTGACAGCGCTCCACGCCATCTTCGATCGCATTGAGGCCCTCCACATCAAACACGGCAAACCCGTTGTGGCAGCCATCCACGGGGCGTGTCTCGGCGGTGGTCTCGAACTCGCCTTGGCCTGCTCCACGCGCATCTGCTCGAACAGCCAGAAGACCCAGCTCGGTCAGCCGGAGGTACAGCTCGGCCTCATCCCCGGCGCGGGAGGTACCCAGAGGCTTCCCAGCCTTGTCGGACTTGCAGCCGGACTTGAGATGATTATGGGTGGCAAGTCCGTCCGTCCTCACAAGGCGAGGAAGATCGGACTTGTCGACGAGGTCACGCCACCAGAGGTGGTTCTCGAGGTCGCGCAAGAGCGGGCCTTCGAGGCGATCGACGCAGATCCCGCGGAGCTCGTCATAGCGCCCAATGTGTCATCCGACAATCTTCAGAAACTGGCGCTCGAGAAGAACCCCGCCGGGCGAAAGTTGCTGTGGAAGAAGGCCCATGACTCGATGATGACCAAAACGAAAGGTCACTACCCCGCTCCGAGGAGGGCCTTTGAAGCGGTCAAGATCGGTGCTGAACAGGGTCGTGCAGCAGGCGTCGCTGCCGAGATCCGCTTCTTCGCCGAGCTCATCATGACACCGGAGGCAGCTGCGCTCCAGTCGATCTTCTTTGCGAACCAGCAACTCAAGGGAGATACCGGCATCGATTCAGACGAAGAGCCGGTGGAGGTCTCGAACGTTGCGGTGCTCGGTGGCGGATTGATGGGTGGAGGCATTGCCGCGGTATCGACGTTCAGGGCGAAGAAGAACGTGCGGATCAAGGAGGTCGACAACTCAGGGGTCGGCCGCGGACTTGGTTACGTCCACAGGTTCGTCTCCAAACAGGCGAAGCGACGCCGGATGTCGCCATTTGAGGTGGACCAGATCCTGAACCGGGTCACGGGTTCCTCCACCTGGGCCGGATTCGCAAACTCGGACATCATCATTGAGGCCGTCTTCGAAGATCTCGACCTCAAGCGCTCGATCGTCAAGGAAGTCGAGGCCGTGGTCAGTGAGAAGACCATCTTCGCGTCGAACACCTCAACGCTACCGATCACCAAGATCGCCGAAGCAAGTGAGCGCCCCGAGAACATCGTGGGCATGCACTACTTCTCCCCTGTGGAGAAGATGCCCCTGCTCGAGGTCATCACGACAGAGATGACGGCAGACTGGGTCACCGCCACTGCCGTACAACTCGGCAAGGACCAGGGCAAGACCGTGATCGTTGTCAACGACGGCACCGGCTTCTACACATCCCGGCTTCTCGGTCCATACCTCAATGAGGCGGCGTTTCTCCTCGAGGAAGGCGCATCTGTCGAGGCGATCGACATGGCAATGGAGAGCTGGGGATTTCCCGTCGGTCCTCTACTGCTGACCGACGAGGTTGGAATCGACGTCGGGGCTCATGTTGCGATCATCCTGCACGATGCATTCGGTGATCGCATGAAGGGTCCGGACATGATGGCAGGCCTGATCGAGGACGATCGCAAGGGTCGAAAGAACGGCCGAGGCTTCTACAAGTACACGGACGGAGAACGAAGCGGTGTGGATCCGACGGTCTACCATGCCCTCGGTCTCGGTGAACGGGTACCCGTGTCCAAGAAGGACGTCACCGAGCGGATGTTCCTTGCCTTCATCAACGAAGCTGCTCTCTGCCTTCAGGAAGGCATTCTTCGATCAGCACGAGACGGCGACATCGGCGCCGTTTTCGGCCTCGGATACCCTCCGTTCAAAGGAGGACCGTTCTGGACGATCGATCAGATGGGTGCAGAGGTCGTCGTGGCCAAGTTGGAGAAACTCGAAGAGCGATTCGGTGGCCGTTTCGCCCCAGCCCAGATCATCAAGGACCATGCCGAAGCAGGAACGGGCTTCCGAGCCTAGCTGCTGATGGCCTGAGGCATATATGCACACACACGCATATATCACGGTACGGACAAATATGGGTGCAGCTGCGGCTAGATCGCCGGGATCGTGAGCTGTTCCGCCATCACCGCGAGCAGCAGGTCGAGGGCTTCATTGATCTTCGGAGACGTCACCCTGTAGTAGACGCGCTGGCCGTCGCGTCTCGACGAAACGAGCCCCTTGCTCTTGAGAATCGCAAGATGTTGGGATACGTTCGCTTGTTGGATTCGCGTGATGGCACATAGCTCCGTCACCGATCGCTCTCCGTCACGAAGTGCGTTGATGATGATGAGGCGCTTCGGATCTGCGAACCCCTTACAGACGCTTGCGTGAAGCTGGTAAAGCTCTTCCCTGATCTCTGACATAGCCATCACTATGGCATGCGCTCGGCGCTTGGCCAAGAAAGATTCGCGGAACTGTTTGCAACAGCTGCTCACGGAAAGCATAATGACTTCAAGATATGCGCAGGAGCGAATGTCTTACAGGGGGGCCGCGCAGCGGTTTGTCTGAGGCGGCCCCCACCCAGCGAGGAGGCTGCATGGACGAAATCAACACCGACCAACTGCTCGACTGCTCTGGGTTGCTCTGCCCGATGCCGGTTGTCAGGACCTCGAAGGCGATCAAGACCATAGACGTCGGCCAGGTACTCGAGATGGTGGCGACCGATCCCGGCGCTCCCCTTGACATGGAGGCTTGGGCTCGCCAGACGGGCCACCCGTTGTTGAAGCAGACTGCTGGAGATGGCGAATATCGATTCTGGTTCCGTCGAACGAAGTAAGAAAGGACCCAACATGACTGACGTAGGCGAACGAACATTCACTGCCCCAACAGCAGACACTCCAATGGAACAGGCGAGCGGCGACAAGCGCAAGCGCATGGCGCTCGTTGCTTCAAAGGGTGGACTCGACGAGGTGTATCCCGTCCTGATCTTGGCCACAACAGCAGCCGCGCTCGAGTGGGAGGTCGGCATCTTCTGCACCTTCTACGGACTCGACATGGTCAATACGAAGCGCATGCATCATCTCAAGGTGTCCCCCCTCGGCAATGCTGCCGCACCACCGCCGCTCAAGGGCAAGGAGATGGGAGTGCCGAACATCATCTCCATGATGCCAGGAATGACCTCGGTGGCGACCAAGATGATGAAAGGCTGGATGGAGGACTCCAACATGCCAGCCTTCGACGAGATGATGGAACTCTGCCTCGAAGGCGGGGTCGAGTTCTACGCATGCGCCACGACGATGGGTGTCATGAACGTGAACCAGGAGGACATCATGGAACAGGCTTCGTGCCTCGGCGCTACCGCGTTCCTTGATTTTGCGGCTGACGCCGATCTGGCTCTCTTCATCTAGGTACAAGGTGGAATCGACGGAGGGCTTGCCCAGGGAGGACACCGAGTGGTAGAGGATCCAACAATCGTCTATGTGCAGACACACGGAACGGACGAGATGCCCAAAGCGGCGACGCCGTTCTATCTGGCAACGGCCGCGGCGGCAATGGACATGGAGGTGTCGATCTACTTCACGATGCTCGGACCCTCGCTCCTCCGGAAGGACAGCAGGGAGCTGACCGTGAAAGACGACGGCGCACCGTTGTCGACTTTCATCGATCAGGCCAAGGACATTGGCGTTCGATTCCTCGTGTGCCAGCCATCCCTCGATCTCAACGATCTCGAGATGGACGATCTCATCGACGGCGTCGAGATGATCGGAGGCGCAGCGTTCAACGAGATGGCGGCGGAGGCCGATGCGGTGATCAGCTTCTGATGTTGACGACAGCCCCTCCGATGCCGTTCACCGCTGACCCGGGCGCAACGCTTGCTCCCAACAGCTATACCGAAGTTGCATACGAGGACAAGTTGAGGCTCTGGGAAGAGGTAAAGGCGGACGACCGGTACCCCGACTACCTCTACGGATGCTACGAGTGCGGGATCTGTGTGGCGGCGTGTCCGTCAGCCAAGTATTACGACTTCTCTCCGCGCAAGATCGCCCAGGCAGCAGCCCGCGAGGATGTCGAACTGATCTACGAGCAGATGAATGACGACGTGTGGAACTGCTCACAGTGCTTCTCGTGCAACCGCTGTCCGAGGCAGAACTCCCCAGGTGGCCTGATCACGCTGATGCGTGAGGTCGCCGTGCGCAACGGACTCGGCACAGCCAAGGAAGCGTTGGAGGGATACGGCAGGGTGGTCTACAAGATCATGACCACTGGTACGCAAATCTCACCGGACATGCTCCAGCCTGACGCCTTCCCCGACTGGGGTCCAGATGTCAAGAAGACCTCGGACAACCTCGACCTGTGGCGCAGAGCGCTCCCACCAGAGACTCTCCACACGACCGAGATGAGCTGGCAGGTATCAGATGAGACACTCATCGAGCTGTATCTGATCTGGCTGCATTCAGACGTGATGGACATGATCGAGCAAGCAGACGAGGGCCTCCACATGATCATCCTCGACGTCATGGAAGAGACCCTCGAAGACGCCGGATACGAGGTATAGGGGATCCAACGATGACTACAGAATCGACGTTCATTCCACTCGATGCGATCCGGAAACCTCCGCCGCCGAATCCGGCAGACGCTCCAACCGAAGACATCCGCGAACAGCTCTACGAGCTCGAGGACGCGGGCGAGTTGATCGTCCAGAGAGTGCCGGAGCCCTACGTTGAAGTAATGACCAAATATGGTCGTATGAAGAAGATCCCCTTGGAGAAGACCTGGCACCACAAGTCCTGCGGGCAGTGCGGCCATATTCCCGGATACTCGACGTCGATCTTCTGGTTGAACAGGCAGTTCGGCATGAGTTACGAGGACCCGACGGACCAGACGTCATGCACGGCATGGAACTATTACGCGTCTGCAACATCAAATGCTGTCGCCCAGGCCAGCGTTGCTTCGAGGAACTTCGCAGCGGCATATGCGACCGGGTTCTATCCGATGATCCACTGTGGCACCTCCTATGGCCACTACAAGGAGACGAGGGTAGAGCTCGTCCATCATCCCGAACTCAGGAGCAAGGTTCGCGACATCATGTCGAAGCTGAACAAGCCTCTTGTCGTGCCTGAGGAGATCGTCCATTACTCGGAGTGGATCCATGTAATGCGTGACAAGATCGCGGAGCGTCAAACCCGTGACTTCTCGAGCATCACTGCCTCGATTCATCCGGCTTGTCACTACTACAAGCTTGTAACCGAAGACGCGATCTACGACCCAGACATCTACGGTGGTCAGCGCACGGCAACGGTGACAGGTCTCGTGGAGGCAGTCGGTTCGACCGTTGGCGACTACTCGACATTCTTTGACTGCTGCGGATTCGGATTCAGGCACATCCTCGTCCAACGTGACTTCAGCAGGTCGTTCGCCACCCAGCGCAAGATCGAGATCATGAAGGAAGAGGCGAATCCCGACGTCGTCATCACCCACGACACAGGTTGTGTCACGACCCTCGACAAGAGCCAGTTCGCTGCCAAGGCACATCAAAGGAACGTCGGGGTCCCTGTGCTCTCTGATGCTCAGTTCGCTGCCCTCGCCATGGGCGCCCACCCTTACCGAGTCGTCCAGCTGCACTGGCATGCAACCGACTACACGGCTCTCCTCGAAAAAATGGGTATCGATTGGGAGGCAGCGTGGGCGGAGTTCGAGGCAGACCTGAAGCGTATTGAGAGTGGCGAGATCGAGTACCTGAGTTGGGAGGACGCAGATGCGTAGCGATCGAGTGGTGGTTGTGGGCGCTGGCCCTGCGGGTCTGGAGGCCGCGAGGCTCGCGGCGGATCTCGGCAGTCCGGTGACCTTGATCGAGAAGAAGGATGTCGCTGGCGGCATGCCCATTCACGCTGAATATGCGGCATTGACGCATCACTTCCGGTCTGCCTCAGAGGCCATGGCGCAGATGATCGACGCCGTCACATCGCACGAACTCATTGACATTCGCACAGGTACGGAGATCAGCGCGGTTGATGGGTCAGCCGGAGAGTTCTCGATCACCATCAACTCGAACGGTTCAACGGAGGACATCGATGCGGGAGCCGTCATCCTTGCGACAGGATTCCAGCATTTCGACCCGGGGCGCGAGACGCAGCAGTACCAGTACTACGAGTACCCAGACGTCATCACGATCGCGGATGCCGAGAAGATGCTCAAAGATGGGAACTTCGTCACTCCCTCAACCGGCAAGCCGCCCGAGCGCGTCGCATTCGTCCAATGCGTCGGTTCGAGGGACCGCCAGATCGGCAACGAGTACTGCTCCAAGGTGTGCTGCGGAATCTCTTCAAAGCAGGCGATCGAGATTCGCGAGATGGTTCCTGATGCGAGGGTATTCATCTTCTACATCGACATGCGGATGTACGGGTACTGGGAGAACGAGATCTATTGGCCGGCTCAAGAGAAGCACAAGGTCAACTACGTCAAGGGAATCATCACCGAGGTCCTGTCGAAAGACGGCAGACTCGTTGTCAGAGGCGAGGACACCACGATGGGTCGTCCCATGGAGATCGCCATGGACATGGTGATCCTCTCTGTGGGCATGGAACCGAGCCAGGGCACCCGAACAATGGCCACAATGCTTGGCCTGCCAACCAACAAGTACGGGTTCGTCGACACGGACCATGATGTCCTCGACACCGTGACGACCACCGTGCCCGGCATATACGTCGTCGGTGCAGCAACGGGTCCTGCAGACCTTGATGACTCGATCGCGTCGGCGGGCGCTGCTGCAGCCAAGGCGGTGTCGATGCTTCGATCGGCGGCGGTGAGAGTGTGACGACTGATCCGATGCTTGTTGGGCAGGTCATAGACACGCCCACCGCACAGGAATTCACGCGGCTCGCACTTGAGCGTGTCTCAGAGCACGACCTCGGGGACATCGCGTCCAGGCTCCAGGCAAAGTCAAGGTTCTTCGGGTCATCGTTCGGTCCGGATACGATCGATGGCCTCAGCGAGGAGACCGCCATGGCGTCGCTCCGTTACGTATTCTCGTCACGGAGACGAGCCAAGGTGATCCTGACAACCTTGACGCTCGATGGATACAAACGAGCAGCCCGTGGTCTCCTCTACACAGAGATGTCATCAGGCCAACGCCTCGAGCACTTCGCCGATCTGATCGACGGAATCGGTCGTGACGTACAAGTGGGAACGGGCCACGATCTCGGTTCGGAGATTCTCCACTTCACGGACCCGGACCGATATTGGCTGTGGACACGGTGGATGTGGAATCCGTTGACTGGCACGGGAGCACTCCCTCTCGTCGTCATGGATGAGATCGATCTCGACGGTGACACCGTGTCAGAAACGTATCGCCGGATCGGCATCGCCTATGCCTTCCTCAACGACGTCGGCGAGGCAGCAGGGTTTCGAACCGAGGGATACGGCGTCTTCGGAACGGACGTCTTCCTTGCATCTGTGTATGCGGTCTACATGTACACGACGCTGCGAATGCGAATGACCCAGGAATTCAACCGCATCATCCCCGAACTTGCGGACCTTGTCCAGCGGCTCCTTGGCGTCAACCGAGTACCAGCAATCGTGGAGGTGCCTTGATGGGTACCGACATCAGCCCGAAGATCGATCCATCGCAAGTCATCGAGCACGAGAGCTACGAACTCGACGGCGTCGACATCTCTGGTCACTGGAACCGGATGTTCGAGCAGCGTGTCATCTTCGAGTACGACGTCGAACAACTTGACAGAGTCACGGCACTCGACGGCGGCGAGTCGATGGGATGGTGCTACCAATGCTCACAATGCATTGCGGTCTGTCCAGTCGACCATGTTGGTGACTATGGGCCCCGCAAGATCTACCGCAAGCTCCAGATCGGTATGGACTTCTTCACGAATGATGATCTGTGGCTATGTACGACATGTGGAAACTGTCTGCGGGTGTGTCCGAAGGAGGTCGACATGCTCCAGATCATGCCTGCCGCCAGAAAGGAAGCCGTTCTCGAGGGCGCCGTCCCCTCCGAGCTCCAGGATGTGTTCGAGAAGACGGCCCGATACGGCAACCCACTCGGAAAGAACGCAAAACGACGTCACGCCTGGACGAAGAAGCTCGAGGTCGAAGTGCCGATCATCGCTGAGCTCGGCCGCAAGGTCGAAGTTCTCTGGTGGGTGAGCGATTACCCGTCGTACCACCCAAGGGGCATGGAAGCATCACGAAGTTTGGCGAGAGTGCTCACCGAACTCGGGATCGACTTTGCAATCCTGGGTGCCGAAGAACGCCACGACGGCGACTCGATGCTCCGCGCAGGCGAGGCTGGCCTGTTCGAGATGCTCGCGGACCAGAACATCGAGACGCTCGACAAGTACGAGTTCGATGTACTCCTTACGACCGACCCCCATGCCTATAACGCGTTTCTCAACGAGTACCCGGCGCGTGGCGGCAGGTACAACGTGGAGCACTATTCCACGTTCCTGGCCTCTCGAATCGCAGAGCTTGACCTCTCCGAGGACATCGGAAGCAAGGTCACGTTCCATGATCCGTGCTACTTGGGTAGACAGAACGGTGTGTACGACGAGCCGCGTGCGCTGATCGAAGCGCTCCCTGGTGTCGAGTTGGTCGAGATGTGGCGCAACCGCCAGAACGGCTACTGCTGTGGCGGTGGCGGTGGCGGCATGTGGCTCGACGGGTTGGCAGCTGACAACCAGAACATGCGACTCTCCGAGAAGCGAGTGCTCGAAGCGGTCGAGACGGGTGCCGACACGCTCTGCGTTGTCTGCCCCTATGAGGTGTCCAGGTTCGAAGATGCCGTGAAGTCGACGAACAACGACAACGCACTCGTGGTCAGGGACATCTCCGAACTCCTCGCAGAGGCAATGGGTCTGCCGAACGACTGATATACAACGACCGATAGACAGAACAGGGAGTGGGAATGAAGATCGCCGTACTGATGCGGGCTGTGCCTGACCCGGTCGAGGAGCTCGAGCTCGATGGCCAGGACCTCGATAGGGACTTTCTCGGATTCGTGCTGAATGAGTTCGATGATCACGCTCTCGAAGAAGCGCTTCTTCTCAAGGAGGAAGTCAGTGGGTCAGTCACGGTGTTTGCAATCGGGACCGCTGACGAGGTCGAGCAGATGCTTCACACCGCGATCGCAAAAGGTGCAGACAACGCAAAGATGCTTGGCGAAGACCTCGACGCTCTTGACGCGCACTCACAGGCAGAGGCGTTCGCCGACGTACTCAATGGCGAGGGCTATGACCTGATCCTGTCCGGGGTACAGGCTTCGGACGAGCTCGATGGCCAGGTTACGATGCTGGTGGCCGCGGCCCTCGAACACCCCCATATGTCCGTTGTTATCTCCGTGGCGCCCGATGGAGGCGGCCTCAAAGTGACCAAGGAATACTGGGGTGGCATCACGGCCGACTACCACGTCAGCCTGCCAGCTGTGCTTGGTGTCCAGACGGCACGTGAGGCACCCCGATACGTAGCGGTTGCACGGATCAGACAGGCCCAGGAGTCTGGAGCTCTCGAGTCGATTGACATGCCCCAACCGGATCCAGCCAGCCGCATACACGTCACCGGAATGCGGATACCTGACGTCGGTGAGGGTGCCGAGATGATAGAAGGCGACGAGGAAGCAGCTGCTGAGAAGGTGTACGAGATCTTGTCCTCCGCGGGGGTGGTATGAACATGGCGAACATCCTCTTGTACGCGGAGCATCTCAACGGAGAAATCCCGGATTCAACGTTCGAGCTGATCGCTCTGGCACGGACGCTTGCTTCGTCGACCGGCGGCAGCGTCGAAGCGGCGATCATCGGAACCGGTGCCAGCGATCTTGCAGGCCAGCTGGGTGGCGCCGACACGATCCTTGTTGGCGACTCCGACGCCCTCGGTGAGTTCAATCCCCAGGGTCATGCGGCGGTGTTCACGGAACTGATCTCGAGTCGCCAACCTGTCATAACGCTCATCCCCTACACATCGATCGGAATGGACGTCGCGAGCGTTGCTGCCGCTGCAACAGATCTCCCACTCGTGTCGTACTGCGTCGCGGTCAGTGCAGCCAGCGGACTGACCGGGACATGCCAGATCTACGGAGGCAAGGTCGAGGTCGATGTCGAAGTTGATGGAGACAACGCGATCTTCGCGATGGTGTCGGGCTGTGCGCCCGCAGAAGACGGACACACCGGCGGCGCCGGCAACATCGAAACTGTCGATGTCGCCGTGCCGGACCTCGGGATCACGTTCCTCTCACTGTCAGAGCCAGAAAACGCTGATGTCGACATCACCTCAGAGGAAGTGCTGATAGCCGTTGGCCGAGGAATCGAGTCTGAGGACAACATCGAAGAGGCTCAGGAGCTTGCGGACGCGATCGGTGCAGCACTCGCAGCCTCAAGACCGATCATCGACCAGGGCTGGCTCCCGAAGTCTCGACAGGTCGGCAAGTCCGGAATGTCAGTGAAGCCAAAGATCTACATCGCGCTCGGCATCTCTGGAGCTCCTGAGCACCTCGAGGGAATGCGCGACTCTGCAACGATAATCGCGATCAACTCGGATCCCCAAGCACCGATATTCGGGATTGCGGATTACGGATGGGTTGGCGACCTGTTCGACTTCATGCCCGAGCTGACCGACCGGCTGGGAGGCTGATGGAGACACCGCTGATGCTCGCAGCCGAGGCGGCTGGACGCGAAGTCTTTCTTGGATTCCCAACCTGGGGTATCGCGCTCTTCTACGCGGCGGCGGCTGCATCTATCGGCGTCTTCCTCTGGGGGTTCTTCAGACGCTTCCGCAAGTACACACGTGGCCGCTCTGTATCAAGGCTCGACGCAAAGAGGTTCCTCCACGCAGTGGGCGACATTGCGTCTCACCGCACGATCGGGAAGAGGAAACGTTCCGTCGGTATCGCCCACTTTTTCGTTCTCTGGGGGTTCATCGTTCTGCTCATCGGCACGACGATCATCGCCATAGATGAAGACATCATTGGCGTTGTCCTTGGCAAGCCGGAGTGGCAGTTCTGGCATGGCGCCTTCTACGTCGGATATGCGCTCGTTCTCGACATCTTCGGTATTGGGTTCATCGTCGGGTTGATCTCGCTCGCGGTGATCCGAAAGAGGAGACCTGTCCGCCTCGACTACTCACGTGTCGACGATGTCGAGGCAGACCGCAGGGGCTACTCGCTCGACGATCGTGTGTTCTTGGCGATCCTGCTCGGGATCGCCATTTCCGGGTTCCTGCTCGAGGGCTTCCGCATCGCCGCGACGGACTACCCGAGCTTTGAAGTGGTTTCGATAGGCGGATGGGTCATCGCTCTCATCACCGGTCCGCTCGGAGAGGCCGCCAACGACAACGCACGGCTCATCACGTGGTGGCTACATTCGGTGGCTGCCCTTGCGTTCATCGCCTATCTCCCCTTCTCCAAAGGGATGCATGTCATCGACGACGCCGCAAACCTCGTCTTCAGCGACCAGAAGTCCGCAGCGATACTCCCCGGCATTCCAGATGTCACAACCCCCGGGTATCGCACGATCGAGGACTTCACGTGGAAGAACCTCCTCGACCTCGACACGTGCACCAAGTGCGGGCGCTGCCACGAGGTATGTCCTGCCGCGCTCTCTGGCTCGACGCTCTCACCGAGGGACCTCATACTCGATCTCCGCGAGCACGCCGATGCCAGGGCAGGATTGACACTCTGGTACGGGCCCGGCGCCACACCCACCCACGGTGAGGACACCGAGATTGCCGGCACCGTCATCGCAACAGCCACACTGTGGGGATGTACAACGTGTATGGCATGTATGGAAGTGTGCCCAGTGGGAATCGAGCACGTGCCGACAATCGTGGAGCTACGCCGCAGACTCGTAGACGTCGGTGATGTCGAATCGGGGCTTCAGAACGCATTTCAGGCACTTGCGAGGGCCGGCAACAGCTTTGGGAAATCGGCCAAGCAGAGGGCAAGGTGGACGAAGTCACTCGACTTCAAGCTCAAGGATGCGAGAAAGGATCCAGTGGACTACCTCTGGTTCGTTGGCGACCATGGCTCATTCGATCCGAGGGCCACAGAGGTTTCCCAAAGTGTTGCAAGGCTGTTCAATCAGGCTGGTGCAGACTTCGGGATCCTGTACGACGGGGAGAAGAACGCTGGCAATGATGTCCGGAGGGCCGGTGAGGAGGGCCTCTTCGAGATGCTGCGAGACCAGAACCTCGAAGCATTCGCGTCAGCGGACTACAAACGTGTCTTCACCACCGATCCGCACTCTCTCAACACGCTGCGCGGCGAATACCCGACAGACGAAGACGTCCTGCATTACACGGCGCTTCTCGATGCTTTCGTGGCTGGAGGCAAGCTCAAACTTGGCGATCTATCGGGAAGAGCCACCTATCACGACCCTTGCTACCTCGGTCGGTATCAGGACGAGTACGACGCACCGCGCAGGCTCATCGAAGCGACAGGACTCGAGGTGGTCGAGATGGGACGCTGCCGAGAGAACAGCTTCTGTTGCGGGGCCGGCGGTGGCCGAATCTGGATGGACGACTCAGAACTGAATGAGCGACCTGCAGAGAACCGCATCCGCGAGGCGATGGCGCTCGGAAACGACGTCGACTACTTCGTCGTGTCGTGCCCCAAGGACATGATCATGTACTCAGATGCCGTCAAGACGACAGGCAACGAGGGCAAGATCGAGGTTGTCGACATCGCTCAGCTTGTCGAGCGCGCCATGGAGGTGGTTCCCGTTGGCTGACCGAAGTATCCCACTTCATGTCCAGAGCGCCCGCGAAGACGACCCCACGGCACGCGCACTCGGTATGGATGTGGCTGGCGTCTTGCGATACCAGATCAGCGTGCTCGATCGGGAAGATCGACTCGAGTCAGGGACGGGTGAATGGAAGGGGTCGTTTCGCGCCGATCCCACTGAGCGGGAACTTGCGGCACGTGAATCTGTTCTGCGAACAATCCAGATCGCCTCGAATCCCGAGTGCTTCAGCGTCCTCGAAGCACTCCACGGTCCGGAGACTCTGACCACAGGCCAACTCGTTGAGATGACGGGTCTCGGCAGGCTGCCGCTCCAGGAACGCGTCGGCGATCTGGTTTCGGCGGGACTCGCATCCAAGCTTCCCGAAGCTGATCAGGTTGTCATCACCAGTGGCGGGCACGCTGTGACCGAGCTCATCAAACGAGCGGTCGCTGTTGCCGCTCATGAACTCGGGAGAGTCGAATGAGGTGCCCGTTCTGCGACCGTACGGGGAGCCGACCGGAACTCCATGCACATCTCACGGACGAGCATGCACAGGAGGTCGTCGCCGAGCAGGACTCTTGGGGACGGCGGTTCATGGAACTCGAATGCCCAGAATGCGACCAGGGTCATCGGCAAGAGGTCAAGCCTCGCTACAACGATCCGACATTCCTCGAGGAGCACTACCGCGAGATCCGACTTGTTGCGTTCGATCTATTCCTTTATCACTGGGAGGAAGCCCACAACGTGGAGGTTACGAATGAGTGAAGTGAGGGGCTGCAATATCCCCGAGGATCTGTATTACTGGCCGGAGAAGCACGTGTGGGCCACGCCCCTCGATGATGGCACTGTGCTCATCGGTGTGACAGATGTCGCCCAAAGCCTTGCGCATGCGATCATCTCAGCGCTTCCGAAGAAGATCGGGCGACCGGCCAAGAAAGGACGGTCGCTCGGTACGATCGAGAGCGGCAAGTGGGTTGGACCTGTGACATCTCCACTCACGGGCGAGGTCATTGAAACCAATCCCATACTCGGAACCAACCCGGGCGTCATCAATACCGACCCGTACGGAGAAGGTTGGTACATGAAGATCCAACCGGTGGACTGGGATGCGGACAGCGCAGACCTCGTGACGGGTCCGGACGGCGTGGCCAAATACGAGGCGTTTCTCGAGGCCGAAGGGATCGAATGCGGGTAACCCGATGATCGTCCATCGCGGCTGTGCCATCCCCGAAGGACTCTCGTTCGACGTTGAGGGAGATCTCTGGGTGAAGTTCGAAAACGACGTTGCACGCATGGGTTTGACCGATGTCGCCCAGACCCGGATGGGGAAGATGGTATCGGTCCGGTTCAAGAAGGTCGGCAGACGCGTCGCGGCTGGCAGATCGATAGCGACGGTCGAGTCTGCAAAGTGGGTTGGTCCGATCCACTCCCCCTTCGATGGTGAAGTCGTCGCAACCAACGACAAGGCATTCAGCGAAGACATCCTCGTCGCGAACAAGGATCCGTACGAAGCCGGCTGGATATCCGTCGTGAGACCCGATGATCCCTCATCAGCGTCTGATGGACTGCTCGTGGGTGAAGCCGCTGTGGAGGCGTACCAGATACGCATCAACGAACTCGACATCAATTGCTTCCGGTGTGCAGATTGACAAAGGACGCTACATATGACCATTCGACTCATTGACTTCGGTCAGGTGGAATCTCTCCGCTCACTCGCCATCTTCCATGGCGTCGGTTATGCGATGCGTGAGAACAAGCCTGACACGATCACCATCACACGGCCGCTCGACCCTTTCGTGAGCATCGGTCACCACCAGGACGCGCAGACAGAGGTCGACCTCGATTTCTGCAAGGAAGCTGGTGTGCCCGTGTACAGGAGAGAGATCGGAGGTGGTGCCGTGTATCTCGACAAAGGTCAGACCTTCTGGCATACGATATTTCATCAGTCAAGGGTGCCTACGAGTCTTGCGGACGTATACACAAAGTTCCTCGAGGGTCCGGTTCTTGCGCTCAACCGGATGGGAATCCCTGCTGTTCACCGACCCGTGAACGACATCCAGGTCGATGGACGAAAGATCGGTGGCACAGGGGCCGCGACCGTTGGTGAATCGATGATCGTCGCTGGCAGCCTCATGTTCGACTTCAATTACGAACTCATGGTTCGGGTACTTCGGGTTCCATCCGAGAAGTTCCGCGACAAGATGTACTCCACGATGAAGGAGTACCTCACGACGATCAACCGACAGCTGGGAGACGATGCACCGAGCCGCGAGGAGGGAGTTGCGATGCTCATCGAATGTTTCAGCGAAACGCTCGGCACCGAGCTCGTACTCGATGGACCACGACCGGACGAACTTGCCTCCATTTCGGAACAGGAGGAGAGAATCGCATCGGCTGAGTGGCTCCACCTCGATGGCCTACCGCCATCGGGCGACAAGGTCAAGATCGCTGAGGGGATCGATGTCATTGAGGGTGTCTACAAGGCACCCGGTGGCCTCATACGAGCGAGCGTCGCGGTGCGCGACGGTTCGATCGACGGTATTCTTCTGTCCGGCGATTTCTTCATGGAGCCAGCCGAATCGCTCCACGACCTCCAGGACGCTCTGGTTGGCGTTGAGCACAAGAAAGATGCCGTGCTCAGCGTCGTCGAGACTGCATTGGACGCCGTTGATGCCCCCGGCCTGGAAGCAAACGACATCACCGCCGCAGTAATGGCCAATACCCAAACCTGATCATTCACAGAGAGAGACATGCGTTACGGATTCGTGATCGACCAGACGACATGCATCGGATGTCACGCGTGCACGGTCGCGTGCAAGACGGAACACCAGGTGCCCCTGGGTGTGAACCGGACCTGGGTGAAATACGTGGAACAAGGCACTTGGCCGGACACGAAGCGGTCGTTCTCCGTCATGCGCTGCAACCACTGCACAGATGCGCCATGCGTCACGATCTGCCCGACGTCAGCTCTCTACAAGCGCGAGGACGGCATTGTCGACTTCGACACATCCAATTGCATTGGATGCAAGTCTTGCATGCAAGCCTGCCCCTATGACGCCCTCTACATCGATCCGGACGATCAAACAGCCCAGAAATGCAACTACTGCGCCCACAGGGTCGAGGTCGGTATCGAGCCTGCGTGCGTGGTCGTCTGTCCTGAGCAGTCGATAATCGCAGGTGACCTGGACGATCCAACGACGACGATCGCCCAGATGGTCGCTGCAGGGGAGCTGAGCCAGCGCGCAGTGGAGCGAGGAACCAAGCCAAACCTCTGGTACAAAGGTGCACAGGCAGTGAACATCGAAGCCTTGGCTGCGAATCGGCTTGACGACGGGGGCATATGGCGGGACCCGGGCGGCATCGACCAGTCCTGGTTGAACGTCGACCTCACGACCAACTCTGTGGGCGATCGTACCGGCATGAATTTGTCCGGGTCCGTCGAGCGGGACGACGCTGGCGCTCCAAGGGTCGTATATGCAAACGAGTTCCCTGCGCCTTGGGGGTGGAGAGTATCGAGCTACTTCCTCACGAAGGCGATCTCCGCTGGCATAGCCATCGCAGCCGCCGTCGCTCTCCTTTTCGGTGCCGCGACCGAATCGATGTGGATGCGCACCGCTGCACCGCTCGCCGGGGGCCTTCTGCTGTTGTTGACCGGGATACTGCTCGTGGCAGACCTGAAGCGACCAGAACGCTTCTACTACCTGTTGTCAAAGGGAAACCCCGCGTCGTGGCTGGTCAGAGGCACGTGGATTCTCACGGCCCAAGCTTTCATGTTCGGCGTGTGGTTCCTTGCCGGGCTGGCAGGAAGGAATGGAACGGTCAGAGGTGCGATCTGGCTGTCTGCCATCATCGGTTTCGCCACAGCGGGTTACACGGCCTATCTGTTCGCTCAGGCCAGGGGCCGCGCCCTGTGGAACGGACCGCTGTTGGTGTGGCACATGATTGCCGCGGCCTTCACCGTCGGCGGAGGAGCGTCACTTGTCGCGTCCGTCCTGTCGACAACCGGTGGCAACATGTTGGCCGGGGCCCCGCTCACTTCGGCCTCCGTGCCGACCGGCACATTCGGCTTTGCACTGACAATGCTGATCGGTGCCCTGGGACTTGGCATGATCGCTGCGCTTGAGAGCGACGCAGACCACGATCCAGGCGCCCAGGTCGCATACCACCACATGACCCGAGGTGTGTTTGCCAACAGATACCGGGCAGGACTGATCCTTGCCATTGGGGTACCAACCGTCGCCGGTGTCGCGGTGCTATTCGGGGCACCGGTGGTCCTTGGTGCCCTTGGCGGAGTCGCGTCGATGATCGGCATATGGCTCCTCGATGATGCACTTGTCCAGGCCGGACAGAGTGTTCCACTGACATGAGGTTGCAATGACAACAGACAACGAGCTCCCGCGTATCACTGATGATGCACACCTCATGAACTATCCCCCACCGGACCGGTGGGATGACTGGGAGGAGTACGACGCCCAGGCCTGGCCGGATCGGGTCAAGAATCGGTTCAGGCTCATCCCGACAACCTGCTTCAACTGTGAGTCCGGATGCGGCCTGCTGGCGTACGTCGACAAGGACTCCGGCGAGATCCGCAGGTTTGAGGGAAACCCGGAGCACCCCGGCTCGCGGGGTCGTAACTGTGCAAAGGGCCCTGCAACGATCAACCAGGTGTATGACCCGGAGCGGATCCTGCATCCGATGCGCAGGGTCGGCAAGCGAGGTGGTGGAGGGTGGGAGCAGGTCACATGGGAAGAGGCTCTCACAGACATCGGAGGCCGGATGGGCAGGGCTATCCGAGAAGGCCGCAACGACGAGATCATGTATCACGTCGGCCGCCCCGGCGAGGACGGGTTCATGGACCGAACCCTCAAGGCCTGGGGAGTCGACGGTCACAACAGCCATACAAACATCTGCAGTTCGAGCGCCCGTATCGGATACGCCCTGTGGTCTGGCTTCGACCGGCCATCGGCAGACTTCGCCAACGCCAGGTTCATCCTGCTGCTCTCGGCCCATTTGGAGACAGGTCACTACTTCAACCCGCATGCCCAACGCATCATGGAAGCCAAACAAGCAGGCGCCCAGATCGCCACAGTCGATCCGCGCCTCTCCAACACGGCGTCCATGTCCGACCATTGGCTCTCATGCTGGCCGGGCACAGAACCGGCGTTGCTGCTCGCGATCGCTCGCCTTCTTCTCGAATGGGACGCTGTCGACCACGATTTTGTGCGCCGCTGGGTCAACTGGGAGAGCTCCCTGATCCACAAGTATCCGGACAGACCACGGAATTACGGTTCGTTCATCGACGCACTCAAGGACGAGTACGCCATGTACACGCCTCAATGGGCTGCCGACGAGTGTGGATTGGAGATCTCTCAGATAGAGACGGTTGCGCAATGCATCGCTGAAGCAGGCCACGCATTCTCGTCCCACACCTGGCGATCGGTCGGATCAGGCAACCTGAACGGCTGGCAGGGCGCCCGGACGCTGCAGTTCCTCCACGTTCTGACCGGTTCTGTCGGCACAAAGGGCGGGCTGTCACCCTCTGGATGGGTGAAATTCAAACCGGAACACTGGAACATGCCGCCGGCACATTCGAGGTGGAATGAACTGCTGTGGCCAAAGGAGTACCCACTCGCCCATCACGAGATGTCCTTCCTGCTACCCCATTTCCTGAAGGAGGGTCGCGGGAAACTCGACGTGTACTTCACCCGTGTCTACAACCCCGTATGGACGAACCCGGACGGGTTCTCTTGGATCGAGGTTCTCACGGACGAGGAGAAGATCGGTCTCCACGTCGCTCTCACCCCGACCTGGTCAGAAACTGCGTGGTACGCCGACTACATCCTTCCGATGGGGGTGGCAGCTGAACGTCACGACACGCACTCATATGAGACCCACGCAGCAAAATGGCTCGGCTTCCGCCAGCCGGTTCTCCGTGTCGCGGCTGAACGAGACGGCAAGACCATTGCACGAACCCACGAGACGAATCCCGGAGAGGTGTGGGAAGAGACCGAGTTCTGGATCGACCTGTCATGGAAGGTCGACCCGGACGGCTCACTTGGCATACGGAAGTGGTTCGAGTCACCGAACGATCCGAATCGGCCAGTCTCTGTTGATGAGTACTACGGATGGATGTTCGAAAACTCAGTCCCTGGTCTCCCTGACAAGGCTGCCGCTGAGGGTCTCACACCTCTCGGATACATGCGCAAATACGGTGCTGTCGAGGTTGAGAAGGATGTGTACCAGGTAAATGATCGGCCGACCACAGAGGGTGGAGTCGAAATCGAAGGCACGATGCGCCAGGGATTCAAAACACCGTCAAAGAAGCTCGAGTACTACTCAGAGACAATGGACGATTGGGGTTGGCACGACGAGACGATCCCCGGATATCAGAAGACTCATGTGTACTGGCGGGACATGGATATGGCAGGGAGCGAGCGAATCCTGCTTCCGATCTTCCGCCTGCCGACGCTGATCCACACACGATCGGGAAACGCAAAGTATCTCTACGAGATCAGCCACGGCCATCCACTCTGGATGAACGCGACAGATGCAGAAAAGCTCGGCTTCGAGACGACAGATCTTGTACGTATCGAGACGGACTCTGGGCACTTCGTGATGCGGGTGTGGGCAACAGAAGGTATCAGGCCGGGTGTGGTTGCGGCATCGCATCATCTCGGCCGTTGGCGCCAGCACAACGAACGCGGAAACGACAGGTGGTCATCGGCACTTGTCAATGTCGAGCAACTCGGTGATGGCAAGTGGAGATTGCGACAGCTCGGAGGAATCGAGCCGTTCACATCTGACGATCCAGACTCAGAACGTATCTGGTGGAAAGATCCAGGTGTGAACCAGAACCTTGCGTTCCCCGTGCATCCAGACCCGATCTCAGGCATGCACGCTTGGCATCAACGTGTGCGACTTGTGAAGCCTGAGCCAGGCGACATGTACGGTGATGTCGTGGTCGACACCAACAAGTCCTTCGACGTCTACAAGGAGTGGCTCGCCAAGACGAAACCAGGCCCGGGCCCCGGAGGCCTCCGCCGCCCCCTGCACTTCGACCGCCCCGTCAAACCGACAGACAGCGCGTACCGGACCCGATGACAGATCGGACTTCGTCCGCGTGGGGTCAGCCTCGCGGGCCCGAGTCGATCACGGATTGTTCAACGCCTGCTGAGTACTGCTTGAAGTTCTCCTTGAACATCCCTGCGAGCTTTTTGGCCTGCATGTCATATGCTGCCGGATCATCCCAAGTGCCCCGTGGTTGGAGCAGCTCACTCGGAACACCAGAGATCTCGGTGGGAACCATCAGACCGAAGATCGGATCCTCGACGAACTCGACATCATCGAGGGCGCCGACCAGCGCAGCGTTCAACATCGCCCGGGTGTGAGGAATCCTGATGCGATATCCGACTCCATGGGGACCCCCTGTCCACCCTGTGTTGATCATCCACAGGTTCGGGTCGAACTCGTCGATCTTGTCCGCCAGCACTCCCGCGTAGTACGACGGCGGTAGCGGAAGGAATGGTGCCCCGAAGCACGGTGAGAATGTCGCAACCGGCTCATTGATGCCTCGCTCCGTCCCGGCGAGCTTTGCGGTGTAACCCGACATGAAGTAGTACATGGATTGCTCTTTGGAGAGCCGCGAGATCGGAGGAAGCACGCCGAATGCGTCTGCTGACAGGAACACGATGTTCTCTGGATGGTCAGCGACACCACTCTTCACCACGTTGGGAAGGTGCGGCAGAGGATATGCACATCGTGTGTTCTCGGTCTTGGAACTGTCATCCCATTCCACCATGCGGCTCTCGGCGTTCAGCACGACGTTCTCGAGAATGGTCTCGAATTTGTTCGCAGCCTCGTAGATGAGCGGCTCGTCCTCCTTACTCAGGTTGATCGTCTTTGCGTAGGAACCGCCCTCGATGTTGAAGATTCCGTCCTCGCCCCAACCGATCTCATCATCACCGATCATGTCGCGCCTCGGGTCGGTTGCCAGAGTGGTCTTTCCTGTGCCGGACAACCCGAATATGACTGCGGAATCGCCGTCCTTGCCGACGTTCGCTGAGGCATGCATCGAAAGCGCGCCAGACTTTGGCAGCAGGTAGTTCATCACGGAGAACACGGACTTCTTCATCTCGCCCATGTAGCTCGAGCCACCGATGAGCAGAACCTTGTGAACGAAACTGATCATGATGAACACTTCACTGCGCGTCCCATCTCGTTCAGGGACCGCCTTGAACGTCGGCGCGTGGACGATCGTGAAGTCGGGCATGAAGGGATCGATGGTGTCGTCATGCTCGTAGGTGCGAGGAAGACGGAACATGTTCCGGCAGAAGTGCGCGTGCCACGGAGTCTCCGTGAGCACCCGCACGGCGAGTTGGTGCTTCGGGTCTGCCGCGGCGTATACGTCCTGAACGTAGAGATCATGTTTTCCGAGGTGCTCGACCACTCGGTCGTACAACGCCTCATAGACCTCCGTCTCTATCGGGTGGTTGACATCGCCCCACCAGATCTCCGCTTCGGTGGTCTCCTCCCTGACGATGAACTTGTCCTTGGGGCTCCTGCCGGTGTACGGCACGGTATCGACAACGATTGGACCCTTGTGAGCAAGCACACCCTCTCCACGCGCCAGGGTGTGCTCGACAAGTACCGGAGTTGCGAGATCCCAGTAGACCTCGGCTTCCGGCCGAATTCCGTGCATGGACAGGTCGCGCATGGTGCCTCTCTCGGTGGTTTGCAGCAGGATACGCAGGTGCCGGATCATCCATGCGAATCCAGCTCTGCCACGGTACGCTTTCGCCCCATGTCACACGAGTTCCGCATGCCAGATTTCGGTGAGGGTCTCACCGAGGCAGAGATCATCAAGTGGTTGGTCAAGGTCGGTGACACGGTCCACGTCGACCAGATACTCGTCGAGGTTGAGACGGCCAAAACGGTGGTCGAGATCCCCTCACCCTTCGAGGGCACGATCACGAGGATTCTCGCCCACGAGGGCGACATCATCGAAGTAGGTAGCGTGCTCTTCGCGGTCGGCGGCGAATCCAAGGACATCGGCTCCGAGGAGGTCCCGGTGGCCGCCTCGACCGAATCCGTTGACGAGTTCACTGCTCCACCGACCGTCCCTCCTTCTCCCGCTGATGGCGCAGAGCTCAAGGCGATGCCGATCGTGCGCAGACTCGCCAAAGAAGCGGGCGTCGACCTGGCAACCATCTCGGGCTCAGGTCCTCAAGGTACGATCACACGAGCAGACGTCGAGAGCGCAGCGGCAGCGAGGGCAGACCACGATCCGACGCCGATGACTCGGATGCGCAGGGCAATCGCCCACCACATGGCCGAATCGTGGAGGACGATCCCACACGTCACCGTACAGGCTGACATGCGGGCAGAGAACCTCATGGCCGCCCGATCCATGCGCGGAGACATGCTCTATCCGATCGAGACCCTCGTTGCGGCTGTCGTTCTCCCCCTCCTCGAGCGATACCCCGAATTCAATGCTTCGATACGTTACGAGTCGGTCATTCACAGCAGCCGTTACAACGTCGGATTCGCTGTCGACACAGACGCTGGGCTCATGGTCGTTGTGGTCAAGGACGCCGACGAGCTGAGCCTGACGGAGCTCACAGAGGAGTTCGAGCGGCTCACAGAGGCGGCGATCGACCGGACGATCAAGCCGGACGAGGCGACAGGCCAGACATTCACGATCTCGAACATCGGCGCCCTCGGTGGTGGGCACGGCACCCCGATCATCCCGCTGGGAACGAGCGCGATCATGTCGATAGGCATGGCGAAGCAACAGCCAGTCGTCGAGGACGGCGAGCTCGCCGTCGGCCTCGTAGCCCCCATCGATCTCTCCTACGACCACCGTCTCATCGACGGAAGCCTCGGCCACCATTTCCTCTCAGACCTCATCGCTGGCCTCGAGGCCCCCAGTCCTGTGTGAGCCAGCCTCGCCAGGGCGGCACTGGCTTGTCCGGGAGCAGGTCAGGTGTAGTCCTCGACCGGGGGGCAGGCGCACATGACGTTGCGGTCGCCATAGGCATTGTCAATGCGACTCACCGGTACCCAGTATTTCCACTGACGTAATCCGGCGACGGGATACACAGCCTTCCCTCTCGAAAAGACGTGGCTCCACTCATCTGCCGCGGCATCCTCGGCTGGATACGGTGCGTGGCGAAGCACAGACTCTTCCGCAGCAACCGCACCAGAAGCAACCTCGTCGATCTCGACTTTGATGGCGACCATCGCTTCCACGAACCGATCGAGCTCGTACTTCGACTCTGACTCAGTGGGTTCGATCATCAAAGTACCCGGGACGGGGAATGACATCGTTGGGGCGTGAAATCCGTAGTCGATCAACCGCTTTGCGATGTCTTCGTTGGTGATCCCCGTCTCGGCCTCAGTCTGTCGGATGTCGATGATGCACTCGTGCGCGACGAGTCCCATTGGCCCGGTGTAGAGCACCGGATAGTGCTCCCCAAGGCGCTTTGCGAGGTAGTTGGCGCTGAGCACCGCAGTCTGTGTCGACTTCAAGAGACCGCCCGGTCCAAGCATCGCGATATACATCCATGAGATCGCGAGCACACCGGCCGAGCCCCATGGCGCCGATGACACAGCACCTGTTCCGTCATCTGGACCCGGAAGGTCAGGGACGAGGCTGTGGCCGGGTAGGTATGGGGCAAGGTGCGCCTTCACACCGATGGGCCCTACCCCCGGACCGCCGCCGCCGTGTGGGATGGCGAACGTCTTGTGCAGATTAAGGTGACTCACGTCTGACCCGAAGGAACCAGGCTCGGCAAGACCGACCATGGCGTTGAGATTGGCCCCGTCGAGGTACACCTGACCACCGTTGTCATGCACGACGTCACAGATGTCGACGATCGTCGACTCGAACACGCCGTGGGTCGAGGGATAGGTGACCATCATCGCAGCGAGGTTGTCAGCATGTTCGGTCGCCTTCGCAACGAGATCCGATACATCGATGTTCCCGTCCTCGTCGCACTTGACCACGACAACTCTCATGCCGGCCATCACTGCGGAGGCCGGATTCGTCCCATGCGCAGAGGAAGGAATGAGACAGATGTTGCGATGCCCCTCGCCCCGTGACTGGTGGTACCCACGGATCGCAAGAAGTCCGGCGAACTCACCTTGGGCACCTGAGTTCGGCTGCACCGACACGGCGTCATAGCCGGTGATGGATGCGAGCCAGGACTCGAGATCGTCGATGAGTTCGAGATATCCTGCGGCCTGGTCGAGCGGTACGTACGGATGGATATCTGTGAACTCCGGCCAGGTGATCGGTGCCATCTCGGACGACGCATTCAGCTTCATCGTGCAGGATCCCAACGGGATCATCGATCGGTCGAGCGCGATGTCCTTGTCCTGGAGCCGCCTCAGATATCGGAGCATCTCGGTCTCTGAGCGGTACCGATGAAATGAGGGGTGCACCATGAAGTGGCTAACTCTCCTGAGACCTTCGCGGATGCCTTCAGCTGAGGCGTCTCCCGATATCTCGACCCCGAATACCCCGCACAGGGCGTCGAGGTGCTCATCGGTCGTCGTCTCATCGACTGACACGCCGACTGTGACGTCATCGACGTATCGGAGGTTCATCTTGCGATCTGCTGCCTTGGCCAGGATCTCCTCAGCGTTGTCGACCTCGATGGTGAGCGTGTCGAACCACGTGTCATTGATGACATGCACGCCCCCAGCCGTGAGCCTTCCGGCGAGCCTGCTCGCCTGGCTGTGAATGTTCCGTGCGATCTCGGTGAGACCATCCGGTCCGTGATATGTGGCATACAGGCCTGCCATGACAGCAAGGAGGACCTGGGCGGTGCATATATTCGACGTCGCCCTGTCCCGACGGATGTGCTGCTCGCGGGTCTGGAGTGTGAGTCGATATGACGGTCGACCCTTCGTGTCGACGGACACACCGACGAGACGCCCTGGGAGTGATCGACGGAACTTGTCACGTGTGGCCATGAAGCCAGCGTGTGGTCCCCCGAACATCATCGGAACACCGAACCGCTGAGACGATCCGATCGCCACGTCTGCGCCAAGTTCCCCGGGAGGGGTGATCAGCGTCAGAGCCATGAGATCGGTCGCTACAACTACAAGCGCTCCGAACGAATGGGCATTCTCGATGATCGGCGCGATGTCCGGAATGTCACCGTGGGTGCCCGGATACTGGAGGAGCACGCCGAACACGGCATCGGCGTCGAGATCCTCAGTGGGGTCACCGACGATCACCTCGTAGCCGAGGGGAAGAGCGCGTGTCTTGATGACCTCAAGGGTCTGGGGGTGGACATCGTCGGCGACGAAGAACGCCACATTCTTGTTCTTGCCGACACGTTTGATCAGCGTCATGGCCTCTGCGGCTGCGGTGCCTTCGTCGAGGAGCGATGAGTTCGCAATGTCCAGACCGGTGAGATCAGTGACTGCGGTTTGAAAGTTGATCAGCGCCTCGAGCCTGCCCTGGGAGATCTCTGGCTGATAAGGCGTGTAGGCGGTGTACCAGCCGGGGTTCTCGAGAACATTGCGCTGGATGACACCAGGAGTGATCGTGCCGTAGTAACCCATTCCGATGAACGACCGAAAGACCTCGTTCTTGTCCGCAATACGACGCATTCTCTCGAGGGCCTCGGTCTCGGTGAGCGGTCCCGGGACATCGGGGAGCCTGTGGGAGAGGATGGCGTCCGGCACCGCCTGGAAGATGAGCTCATCGAATGACTCTGCCCCGACGACTTCGAGCATCGTGCGGATCTCATCTGCATCGGGGCCGACGTGGCGGTCGACGAATCCCCGTTCTGTTCGCTGGTCTGACATCGGCTGGCTCCTCGTGGCACGGCAATACTCGTGCCCCGTCTGTCGCACAACCTGAGAGATTCACCGCGCAAGCGGTTTTCACCTTCGGTGAGGGCACGAGCCCTACTTTCCAGAATTGCCTCTTCCTTGCGGTCCGTTTGCCTGAGAGATTCCCGGGGCGGTTGCTCCTTCGGCGCCGGCTTTCCGGCTCTCCCGCAAGGCTTCAATGGCCCCCCAAGCGTACCAGCCACACCACCACTTGTTCTTGCGTAGATTCCAACACCATAGGGCGGCTGGAATCTACGCAAGAACGGCACAGTTCGTGGTGGTTACGCCGCCAGCTCCTGGGGTCTTCCGAACTTCCGGTTGAAGAGGACATAGGCGACCGCACCGGCAGGGATCGGGAGCCAGAACTGGAAGAGCCTGTATGCAAGGGTTGCAAGAGTCGCATCGGGACCGGGGATTCCTGAAGCCACGAGCATTGCCGTGAGACCGACCTCGACGAACCCAAGGCCGCCGGGAGTGAGAGGGATCATCCCGAGCACGGCAGAACCGGCGAACGCCACGAGCACGAGGCTCGGACGAGGATCAGCACCAACAGCGTTCAGCGCAACCATCAACACCATGTAGTCGAGCATCCAATTCAGCACTGCGGCAATCAGGGCCTTGAACCATCGGGCACCGAGTGCCTCAACGACCTCGTTGCGACGTTCGAGGAACTGTTCAGCCGTTGGGTGCCAGTCCTTGCGAAGCCTCTCTGCCAACCAGCACACGACTCGCTCGACGCCGCCGCCGACAAACAGCAACGGTCTGTCGTACTTCACAACTACGAAAACCGCGCTGAACATCAGTATGAACAAGATCGTCCCGACGATTCCTACGGGCAGAAGCCCACTTGGTATAGGAGCAGATAGTGCAGCAAGCAGAAGAGCGATCGCAGGGAGGGAGAAAAGCACGAGGTTCGAGATGAACGACACCGCTGCGAGGGCAGCTGCAGCCCTCCCGGTCGGCACCCCGGACACAGAGAGCATCTGGAAGTATGAGGCTCCTGCCGCCACCGGACCCCCGGGGACGACCTTCGCCATTGCGTTTGATACAAGCTGGGAAGTTGCTGCGACGAATCGAGAAATACCCGGCACAGCAATGTGCGTCAGTTCCCAGGCCGCAGCGAATGCACCGGTCATGAGAACACCCATCAACACGAACCAGTACCAGTCGATACCGGAGAGATCCTGGGTCGCGGAGAAGACGTCGACGAGTTTCGGCCACAGGATGTAGAGCACCAGACCCGCGACGAAGAGGAAGGTCGATCGTATGGCGATCGTCTTCCACCGGTCTCTGTGATCGGTCCTTGATCTGGCTTCTTCGGTCATGTTGTGAAGTGATCCCCCAAGGTCAGACCCAAATGTAGCGATGCGTCCATGACCAACCCAACGGTTTCTCCGATGTCCGACCTACTCACTGTCCGATTGTGATCCATCGTAGATGTCACACAGCGCACGCATGGAGTCGAGATAGGGCCAGTAGTCGACCTGAATCGTGTGTCGAGGACGGTCCTGATACCGTTCGGCACGCTCGAAGGCGTCGGTTATGACTTCGGCACGCATCTCGCCCGCGCTGGGAAGCGATGCGCCTCCAAGGAGTTGGCACACCCATCGCGCCTGCTGCTCGGCCAGAGGTGGCAGCGCACCGACTGGCTGGATCAGGCCAATGAAGAACAACCCCGGCGTGTCCACCGGGACGACTTGCTTGTACAACTTGACAATGTTGTTATCTGAAGAGAAGGCATCGTCATCGAGGAACGGGAACGAGATCCGATATCCCGTTGCATAGATGACGACATCAGCCCTTGTGCGTTTCCCATCCACGAAGATGGCCTCATCCCTGGTGAAGCGTGAGATGCCTCCTCGCACCTGCACCTGACCGTCCTTGACCAGTGCAAGCAGATCAGCCGAAACCGTCGGATGCTGGCTCAGAATCGGCGTGTCGGGAAGCGGGAAACCGTAGGACTCCTGGCTGCCCCTCACCAAGTACAGCAGCGCCCTGTACACGGCGCGCTGCACGCTGAGCGGAAGCTGGGAAGACATGCGCGTGGAGAAGCTGTCAAGTGGCCGACCGAATACGTATCTCGGGAGAATATGGGCTCCCGAGCGGGTGGAGATGGTCACCGACTTTGCATGCCAGGACAGTTCGCTCGCGATATCTGCGCCGGTATTCCCGCTGCCAACGACAACGACATCTTTGCCAATGAACCGGTCCGGTGTCCGGTATGTCTGGGCGTGCATCGTTTCACCCTCGAACGGGCCCTCGCTCTGCGGGATGTTGGGATCCCAGTGATGGCCCGACGCCACAATGACCGCCCCGTAAAGCTTCGTCGACTCCTCCCCAGCTGCGAGGTCGCGCGTCGTGACCTCCCAGCTGTTGCCCAGAGGGTGCGCCGAGACAACCTGGTGTCTGAACTCGATGTGATCCTTCAACCTGTATGTCTCGGCGTAGTTGTCGAGGTACTCGATCACCCGGGTGTGGTGCAGATAGACAGGCCACTCTCCTGGCATCTCAAGGTCCTGGTATGCAAAACGCCCCTTGGACGTGTCGATGTGCAGCGATGCGTACGCTGGAGATCTGCCACTGTCGTTGTCGTAGCGCCAGTTGCCCCCGATGTCGCTGCCCATCTCGAGTGCGTCGAATTCGATACCGCGATCCAGAAGCTGTTTCACCGTCGTCAAGCCACTGACGCCCGCACCTATCACACATACCGGGAGCTGCTCTTTCACAAACCCGATGATGGCATTTCGAGCGGCTTCAGGAGGTCGGCCGTGTTGTTCTGCACCTTGTTGACCAGGGTTGACACCGGGTACTCTGCCATGAGTTCGGCCGGATAGACATCCATGAGCGCCTTGATCGCCTCTCTGTCATCGAGGGAGGGGTCGAGCCATGCATCCCACCGGTCACGCGGCATGATCACGGGCATCCGGTCGTGGATGTTTTCGAGAAGACCGTTCGGAGCACCAGTGAGGATGGTACAGCTCAGGATCCGCTTGTCAGCGTCCGGATCGTTCCAGATCGACCACAAGCCGGCGACGGGAAGCGGTCTCTTGTCCGCGCCGAAGATGTAATGCGGAAGCTTGCCCTTGACCCTTCGCTCCCACTCGAAGAATCCGTCGACAGGGATGATGCAGCGACGTTTGGTGAAAGAGCTTCGGAACATGGGCTTCTCTGCAGCGGTCTCCGAGCGTGCGTTGAACGTGCGCGCTCCGATCTTCTTCTCCTTCGCCCACGAAGGTATGAGCCCCCATCGAAATGATGTGAGAGTCCGTTCACCTTTGTGATCAGCAACCGCATACACAAGGGAGGTCGGCGCAACGTTGTAACTTTCGCGCAACGTCTCGGTGCGAACGAACTCGGCACCGAAATGCTCCGCATAGAACTCTGGCTTCTCCACTTGCACAAAACGACCGCACATGTGCAACGACAGTAGACGAACGGCTGACGACTCACGACGGTTCGCTCCCGGAGTTCATCAAGAGCGGTACGGTTACTGCCGATGGAAACCGGAATGACGCCAGCGATCTCATTCTCATCGGTCCGAAAGACCTTCGGTGAAGTCACCGCGCTCAATGGTGTCGACTTCTCAGCCCCGGCGGGCTCCGTGACCGTTCTCCTCGGCCCGAACGGTGCAGGAAAGACCACGACCGTCCGCCTGACAACCGGAGCGATGATCCCCGACTTCGGAGCGATCAGAGTCCTCGGCCTCGACCCGCTTACACAAGGCGATGAGGTCAGGGCACGTGTCGGAGTCGTCCCACCAAAACCAGCGTTCTACGACCAGATCTCAGGCTGGGACAACCTCCAGTTCGCAGCGACGATATTCGGAGCAGACGAATCCGAGGCACGCCGTGCCGCGAAACGGTTCGGAATCGATCACGCCCTCGACCAGGACGTTGGGGGATACTCAACCGGTATGCGAACCAGACTCGCTCTTGCCAGGGCTGTCCTCCACGACCCGGAGGTACTGATGCTCGACGAACCGACTGCGGGCCTCGACCCTGAGTCCGCACGAACGGTGCTCGACCTGATTTCCGACATGGCAGGAAGAGGACGAACGATCGTGATGTGCACCCATCTGTTGCACGAGGCCGAAGGCATCGCGGATCAGGTCGTGCTTCTCGAGGATGGAGAGGTCAGGGCGGCAGGACCACCAAGAGCTCTCGCCATGCAATACATGCCAGATCCCATCGTGATCATCGACGCCGAGGATCGGTCCATGCTTTCTCTGATCTCGGAGCTCGACGGCGTGCTCGCGATCCGAGACGAGGGCGCGTATCAGATCACACTCGATTCTGCCGACCGCATCCCTGATCTCGTGATCGAGCTCGTCAAACGCGGAGTTCGACCGACAAGAGTAGAACCTCTCGAACCCACCCTTGAGGATCTCTACTTCGAGATGCAGAGAGCACATAGGGAGACACCATGAGGTGGACGATGATCAAGGCGGTCATCCGAATCGACCTGTATCGCCTCTTCAAGACGAAGGATTACTGGATTCCACTGATCATTCTCGGCGGTCTGTTCTTCGTGGTCCTGCCCGTGATCCTGCTCGGATCGCTCAGCCTCATCCAGGCATCACCGATGATCGGACAGATCGGTGACATCATCGGGACGTTGCCAGACGCCGTGCAACAGAACATCAAGGGAGACAATCCGGCAACCCGAGCGTCATACGCCTTTGCGGTCTATCTGCTTGCACCGATCGCGATCGTGGTTCCTCTCACGATCTCTTCCGCTGTCGGAGCGAACTCGATCGTGGGAGAGCGAGAACAAGGTACCGGTGAGTATCTGGCCCACAGCCCGTTGACGGTACGTGAGATCTACGTTGCGAAACTCCTCGCAAGCCTCATCCCGGGGTACCTCGCAGGCATCGTTGGCTTCGCCATGTACGCACTCGTCGTCAACATCATCGTCGGCAGTCAGGTCGGTGGATGGTTCTTTCCAACGGCTGGATGGATACTGCTCGTTCTGTGGGTGATCCCGCCGTTCATCGCAATCGCGTTGTCGCTCATCCTGCGACTCTCTGCAAAGGTTCGCTCTGCCGCATCCGCACACCAGGCCTCAAGCCTCGTGACACTCCCCGTGATTCTCATGAGCTACGCCGTTGCATCCGGATTGCTCTATTCCCCCGTGATCTCTGCTGCGGTTTCGGGTCTGGTCGCTTGGATCATCGCCGCCATTCTCCTCGTCACCGGTTCCAAGTCGATCAAACGTGAGCGCCTGCTCGGAGTTTCGGCCGAGGCGTAGCCTTCAATCGAGCGCCAGTTCCATCAGCATCGTCGAGCGGTATCTGCCATCTTTGAAACCTGCCTCATCGAGAACACCGATCTCGCGGTAGCCGAGGTTCTCATGCAACACGATGGACGGGTCGTTCGGCAGCGCAATGATCGCGTACGCCCTGTGAAAGCCTTCGCTTCGCAACGCATCGAGCAGCGCGGAATACAGCTGCGTGCCCACGCCTCCACCAACCGACCCCGGAGCAAGGACAACCGTGGTCTCCACCGATGACCTATAAGCCCTTTTCAGTTGCCACGGGCCAGCCCATGACACGCCGATGATCTCGTCACGATCACACGCAACGAGCACCGGATATCCGCCTGCGACCCGTGATCGAAACCAGTCGAGTCGCTTGTCCACGCTCCACGCGTCCACATCGAACGAGACATGGGAATCGACGATGTAGTGGTTGTAGATCGAGTTCATGTCGGACACGTCGGCTTCGATCGCTCGACGTATCACGACATCGCTCATACCTCAGCCGTGGCGCTCTTGCGGCGGCGTGACGTTCCGCCTCCGCCTGACGGTGGCTCCCACTTGAAGAATCGGATGGCGAGCAAGACCGCAACGACACCCCACAGAACCATGTATGCAAGGGACATCCAGTCCCACCCGCCGCCAACGGTCTGCGGGTTGAATGCTGCGACGAACGGTTCAACGAAATGCTTCAGGGGGAAGAAATTTGCGACAGCGTCGAGCCAAGCAGGAGAGTCCTCAGACGGCACGATGAATACTCCGGAAAAGAACGCAAGCGGTAGAAGCGTTGCATTGGCAACAGCCGTGGCAGATTCGCCGCTCGAAACGACTGCAGCAATCAGTAGACCGAGCGCTGCGAAGGATGCGACCCCGATGATGAACGTCACGATTGCTGATGCCAGCGTCGCGACGTAGATCTGGACTCCATAGAACACGACACCGATCGTCATCATGATCACAACGGCGATGGTTGCGATCAAGATCGCAGAGATGATCTTGCCTCCCATGTACACCGCAGCAGGCACAGGCGTCCCACGCACGCGCTTGAGGATCCCCTGATCCCGCTGATACGCCGTTGTGACTGCGAGGTTCGTGTAGGTCGCAGACACGGCTGCGAACACCGCCATGGATGGGGCATAGTACTGAGCGGTCGTGATGCCGAGGTAGCCGATCTCCTGGTTCCCGAACATCAATGAGAACACGACGAAGATCATGAGCGGGAAGAACAGTGTGAAGAACGCAGCCATCGGGTTACGGAAGAAGATTCGATTCTGGTACTGCGTCTGACCCACGAGGAGCGAGAGGCTTGAGGGGCGCTCAGACATCGGCTTTCTCTCCCGTGAGCTCGAGGTAGACGTCCTCGAGGGATGGCCGGCTCACGCTGAGTCCGGTCAGTTCCACGCCATGGTCCATGGCCCAACCCGTGATCCGGTAGAGATCCCTCGTCGGATTCGAAGAGCGGACGGTGACACGCCCATTCTCCGAAAGGGAGACGTCGTCCGATGGCAGACCGTCCATGGATTGATCATTCGACTGGAACGTGATGGTCGTCTTTGCCGTCTCCCTTCCACCGAGTGTGTCAGGAGTGCCCTCCGCAACGATCTGCCCCCTGGCTATCACCGCGACGCGGTCTGCGAGGTGCTGCGCTTCGTCCATGTAATGGGTTGTCAACAGAACCGTCTTTCCGAGCGAGGTGAGGTTCTCGACAATGGACCATGCCTGACGTCGCGCCGAGGGATCGAACCCTGTCGTCGGCTCGTCCAGGAAGATGAGTTCAGGATCGCCAACGATACCCAGGGCGAGTTCAAGTCTTCGCCGTTGACCACCGGAGAGCGTCTTGATCCGCATGGCCGTCTTCTCCTGGAGTCCGACGAGCTCTATGAGCTCGCCGGTCCGACGTCTGTTCGGATACATCGAGCCGTATAGATCGATCGCCTCTTTGACCGTGAGCTGCTCCTCGACAGCGGTCTCCTGGAGCACGATGCCAATGCGTTCCCTGTACGCCCGCCCTGCCTTTGCCGGATCGTATCCGAGGACCGATACGGATCCAGATGTCTTCGAGCGATAGCCCTCGAGGATCTCAACCACCGTGGACTTGCCTGCTCCGTTCGGCCCGAGCAACGCGAACACCTCGCCGGAGGATATGGACAGATCGACTCCATCAACGGCCTTGACATCGCCGTAGTGCTTGACGAGTCCTTTGACTTCGATCACAGACATGCGGTCATTCAACTATGGGTCGAAGCACAACGTGGCGGGATCCGTCGTCGGCTGTCCCTGATGACGGACAGCAAGCTCCGGGAAACAGCCCCGAAACAGGTTCGTACGGAACCCGTAACGGGCTAGTAACGGCTGGGCAACAGACCTGCCGTACGTTCATGTCACAAGCCACAGAGTGTGGCCCGAGGAGGACGTATGGGACGAAGACGGAAACGGCGACTCATCCTGGTGGCGGGAGTAACCGTGTGCCTTGTTGTCGGTCCGCTTGGGACGAGCGCGTTGGCACAGGACGCATCTGTCGCCGAAGTTGCATCAGCGATAGACAGCGTCTGGTTGATAGTTGCGGCGATCCTCGTGATGTTCATGCAGGCCGGTTTCGCGCTCGTTGAGGCAGGATTCACCCGTGCAAAAAACGCAGGCAACATCATCATGAAGAACGTGATGGACTTCTCGGTCGGGAGCATCACGTATTGGGCATTCGGATTCGCGCTCGCATACGGCGGATCGAGCCTCGGTGGCCTCCTCGCCTACGGTGATGTGTTCTTTTTCGATGACCGGTCGCGGGCGGGTGAGTGGTTCTTCCAGGTCGTGTTCGCAGCCACGGCAGCAACGATCATCTCCGGTGCGGTTGCTGGTCGCGTGAAGTTCACTTCGTACCTCATATACACGCCCTTCGTCACCGGGCTCATCTATCCGGTCGCCACTCACTGGGTGTGGGGAGGTGGCTGGCTGTCCGAGATCGGATTCTTCGACTTCGCAGGCTCGGGTGTGGTCCATCTGCTCGGTGGTGCTGCTGCCCTCGCTGGAGTCCTCGTCGTCGGACCTCGTTTGGGCAAGTACGATGACGCCGGTGCGGCCAGATCGATCCCGGGTCACTCGGTCACGCTCGGTGCGCTCGGCGTGTTCATCCTGTGGTTCGGCTGGTATGGCTTCAATGCAGGGTCGACACTTGCGGCAGTTGGACAGGACATTGCCACGCCGGTGGTAACCACCACACTCGCGGCATCCGCAGGTGCCCTCGGCGCGATGTTCACTGCGTGGATCATCACGGGGAAACCAGATGTCGGCTTCACTCTCAACGGTGTCCTCGCCGGGCTGGTCGGAATCACGGCTGGCACGGCCAGTCTCTCGTTCGGAGCATCCGTGCTCACCGGTCTCGTCGCGGGCGTGATTATGGTGTTCTCCGTCAGAGCCCTCGAAAGGGCCGGCATCGACGATCCGGTCGGTGCGATCTCGGTTCACGGCTCTGCCGGTCTGTGGGGATTACTCGCTGTGGGGCTGTTGAGCGCGGACGCGACCGTCGGTATCCAGCTGCTCGGTGCTCTCGCGATTGCAGCGTGGGCCTTCGGCGCGAGCTTTGCGGTATTCAAGCTGATCGACGTCACCGTTGGCATGCGAGTCACCGCAATTGAGGAACACGACGGACTCGACCGCTCGGAGCACGGAGGGGAGGCCTACCCGGAATTCGTCTTCCAGGAGCAGGTTGCAAGGTCGCGGGATCTGGATCCCGTCGGAGCGAATGGACGCCTGTCTGGTATCAGGTATCAGGGAAGAAGGAGAATCCCTCTCCGCTGATCCAGCACCTGGCTACCTTCCGTCAGTTCTCTCCGTGCCAGCGGGTTGGACGAGCTCTCAGGCCCGTGAATCCGAGTTCGTCACAGAGAGACTCGAACTCCTCGCGGTGGACACCCCTCCACTCGAGTTCGGCAAGCGTCTGGGGGATCTCTGCATCGGTTCGCAGCGTGGCGAGGTCGCGGTACAGGACGGCGTCCTCCAGCCGATCGCGCAGTGTCTCGGAAAGCTTGGCCGCGCTTCGGACCTTCACGTCCCAATCCTCTTCAGATGCTGGGATCGCATCGAGGTGGCCGTATCTCGCCAGCAGCATTCCGGATGACTTGGCACCCCAGCCGGGAAGCCCGGGGATGCCGTCGGCTGGGTCACCGACGAGACCCAGATAATCGGGTATCGATTCGGGTGGGACTCCGAACTTCTCTCGTGTACCGTCTGCATCGATGAATGCGCCCTTGCGTCTGTCGTAGCCGATGATCTTGGGGTCTCCAAAGAGCTGGGTCATATCCTTGTCAGGGCTCATGATGACGACTCTTTCAACTTCGTCGACGAACTTGATCGCGGCGGACGCAAGACCGTCATCCGCCTCGTGCTCGATCATCGACCATACGGTCACGCCCATCGCCTCCATGGCGCGCTCCGCAACGGGAAACTGTGCGTATAGCTCAGGCGGTGTCCCCTCACCTGTCTTGTAGCCGTCGAACATATCGTTGCGGAAGGATTCGATCACAGAATCGAATGCCGCTCCGAGATGGGTCACGTCACCACTTTCGAGCAGCGAGAGCGTCGAGGCCATCAGGCCGGAGACTGCTCCGATCTCCCAACCCTCCGGGGTCTCGCGGGGTGGCGCCCCAAAGTGGTTCCGGAACAACTCATATGTGCCATCAAGAAGATGCAGTGTCGTCATAGCACTTCATTCTTGCGCACATTGTGTCCGCGTGCGTGGAAGCAGGGACCTGACGGCCATAAGGAGAAGGGGCCCCATCCGGGGCCCCTTCTCTCTTTGTTGATTCGGATTCTGTCAGACGCTCGCAGTTTCCGACGTCGAGGCCGTATCGGCGATCACCGCGTACGTGGCGCCTTCCTTGCCTTTGCCGGTCCAGACGAGGCCGATACCGAGCAGCATGATCGTCAGGCCGAGGCCGAAGACCAGTGCACTGACACCGAGGCCGAGCTGGAGGGTGGAGGCAGTAACCACGCCTACACCGAGTTCACCGAACAGACCATGAACGGTTCCGGTCCAGGCCTGGCTGCGGGCAGGTCCCTCGATCGGGTGGCTGCGATTGAAGTCGGTCCAGTATCCGCCGAGACCTGCTGCAACGCGCTCTGGGCTGCCGATCTCGTTGATGTTTGCGTCATACGAGCCTGCTGGGAACAACTCATCGTTGTACTCGACAGCCTCATCAAGCACGACGGTCTGGGTGCCATGGAGTACGTGATAGCCGATAGTTGCCATCTGGAACATGTACTCAGTTGCCGTGTTGACGAGAGGATCATTCGGGTCAAGCTCTGACTGCTTGACAGGGTATCCCCAGTCATCTTCGAGGAGTGACATGATCGCATCGGCGCCCTCTGTGGCGCCTCTGTCGACCAGCTGTCCATCGTCGTTGTAGCTCAGTTCGACGTTCTGCGCCGCACTGAAGGCTGCAAGCGAGTCATACCCCGCCTGTACCTGGGTGAAGGCAAAGATCCCCGCGAACGAGAAGATCAATCCCATGATTGCCATCACGATTCCGAGTTTTCGGAGTCGATCTGCCATTTTATTCTCTTTTCCTTCGAGAGTTTGTGAAATTGTTCACAAGCTCGCTTTCATGTCTGGCGTCAGGATAACGCAAATCCCGCCTAATGCATAGTCCCTTTGTAGGGAATTAAGGATATATTCTTGAGACGCTCGATTGAGCCCTGATTCTTGAACACTGATACCTTCACCTGATGGCCAGACTCCACTCCGCCTTCATGGAATCGGCGCGCTCTCTCGCAACCGGACCGGCGAGATTCGATACACCCTCGTGTTGTACCGACGGCGAGGATGGGCTGCCCGGGTTGGCTCTCTCCCCTGGTGCCGGGTGAAGCAATGAACGCTGCAAGATCCACGATCGAGTCACGTCTCAGCCGTCTCGAGTTCACGATGCTGGTCTCGATGATCATGGCTGTTGTCGCCCTTGCGATCGACATGATGCTCCCGGCGCTCGGCGCCATGCGCTCGCACTTCGATCTTGGGGCGGATTCCAACGCCATGGCACCGATCGTCACGTTCTTTCTTATCGGTCTCGCCGTTGGACAACCGATATGGGGACCGCTCTCTGACGCGCTCGGACGCAAGCGCGTTCTCTACGCCGGACTCGCCGTGTATATCGCAAGCTCCATTGGAGCTGCCTTCGCACCAAGCCTCGAAGCGCTATTTCTCCTTCGACTCCTTGGGGGCATCGGTGCGGCCGGGCCCCGTGTTGTCGCCCACGGCATAGTGAGGGATGCGTACGAGGGCCAGGAGATGGCCAAGGTCATGTCGTACATCATGGCCGTGTTCATCGTTGTACCGGTGGTGGCCCCAACACTTGGCTCGCTCGTGCTCGCCCTGAGTTCGTGGCAGTTGATCTTCTGGAGTATCGCTGTCTTCGGAATCGCCGTCGGTCTGTGGTCGATGAGACTGCCAGAGACCCTGCCACCGGATCGACGCATTCCACTCAATGCAGGTCGTCTGATGGAAGCGACCGGAACTGTGCTCCGCAATCGTTTCACGATGGGTCTGACCTTTGCCCAGACGGCGGTGTTCGGTTTCTTCGCGTCCTATCTCGCTTCAAGCCAGCTGATCATCGACGACGTGTTCGGTCTCGACGCGTGGTTCCCGATCATCTTCGGTGGCTCGGCCGCGGTCATCGGAGCCGGGATGTTGCTGAACGCCCGGCTGCTCAATACCGTGCCTCTCCGATCTCTGCTCAAGCGCGTCCTGATCGGCTACACCGCATCGACCCTCACGTTTGCTGCCATGGCGTGGGCCACCGGTGGAACGCCGCCGTTCTGGCTCTTCCTTGCCGGTCTGGCTCCGATCCTGCTCTCCCACGCCTTGATGATCCCGAATCTCAATGCAGCCGCCATGATCCCTATGGGTGATTCCGCCGGTACCGCTGCAGCCGTCATCGGGACGATCTCGACGCTTGGCGGTGCCGTGGTCGGTGCCATCATCGATGCTGCCTACGATGGCACGATCATCCCGTTGGCGATCGCCGGCGCCCTTGGATCTGGCGTCGCGTTCGCGTTCTACCTGTGGGCAGATCGCGTCTGGGAGAAACCAGCCGCCAAGACTTCTGACGTCTGATCTATGTGACCACCGAGCTCATGGAAGCGAGGTGGCTCGCTCTGTCGGTTCACGGTCACCAGATCATTCGGTCTGCGACCCTGGGTCCCAACCCGCGGGACGTAGAGGGATGTAGATGGTGTGGCCACGCGGCCTGGTCTCGATCGTGAGCCAGACCTCGTGCTGCCCGACCGCGGGGATGCCGGTGCGCTGCACCTCGAGACGCCCAATCAGCGTGGCGGCACTGAGCAGGGCGATGCCGCCCATGACGAAGACGAACCCGGCCATGCTGATGCCGCTCACCTTCTCGTATGGGACACCCGTGTTGGGCAGTGTTGGCGGCGGCGCTGTTGTTGGCGGCGGTTGGGTGATCGTAGTCGCGAGAACGGGAGGAAAGACGACGGCGTTATCGGTGTCGGTGACCTCGGTGCCATCGGGGCCTGCTCCTATCGCTGTCGCCTCGTTCGTGAAAGGCGACACGCCGTCGAGGTTCGCCACCGTACAGTCGTACTCATGGCCTTCACCCACCGCGAGATCCGGGATATCGGCGGTTGGACAGTCCGAAGCGGGGTCGACGGCGAGGGCGATGTCATCGGTGACGTTGACGTTCGTGAGATCCACCGGTCCCGGATTCGTGACCCTGATCGTGAAGTGGCCGATGCCGTCGTTGCCATACTCCACAGGATCCGCGAGCTTCTCAATGATGATCGCTGGGGAGGGTGCTTGCGTCAACGTGGTGGTGGTGGGCTGGGTCGTTGTCGTAGTTGGCTCGGTGGTCGTCGTGGGAGGCTCGGTCGTGGTCGTCGTGGGAGGTGTGCACTCGCCGATGGTGAAGACGAGTCGCCCACTGAACACCTCATCGGGCCCCATACGCAATGACACCTCGACGGTCGGACCCAAGGTCAACAGGGCCTCGGCCTTGGTAACCGCGTTGGGATCTCGCTCGACGTCCTCGAGCACGATGGCGTCACCACCTGACGCGACAATGAGATCGTTCCCCGGGTGGACGGACGGCTGGTTGGTCGCTTCCGCGACACCGACGCAGCTCATCCCGATGAGATCGGGCGGGGTATCGGTTGTGGCGAGCAAGGTGATCGATCCTTCTCCCGCCCTGACGACGGTGTCGATCGAAATCTCGATAGCGGCAGCCCGTGCAGCAGGTACGCCGATGACGAACAGTACGGCCATCGCCGCCAGCGGAGCAAGGATGCGTTTCAAGACGATGTCCTTCCAGTCGGCCGTCGCATCGGCATGAAGTGGTCCCGATCCCCCGAGGTCTCCACCCGTTCCGATCACGGATCTGTGCTGCGCGGAGCCCAACCCGCACACCCCAACTGTACTGCATTCCCCGGCCGCCAGATAGTCGTGTGATCGTGCCCTTCAGGGATCACCACCTGACATCAAAGTCGCTATGTACGGTTCGTCGAAGGGAGGTGGTCCCCTGACTCAGCCGGTCGGGAGATTGCTGAAGTTCCGCGCGCTGCGCCGACTCAACATGCGCTGCACCCCTTTGGCTTCCATTCGAGCGAACTGCTTTGCTCGACTCGACCATGTCGCTTTGGGTAATGGACGATCGTCGGAGTCGGGATAGAACACAACAACGTCGACCGGTCCGAGGTCTGTCTCCTCTTGTCCGTGATGCGGAGTAATCCCATAAAAGTCCCCGGCTCGATCGTGGAAAGCCTTGGTCATCAAGATGTACTCATCGCCCTCGACGCTGTTCTTGAGCAGCCGGTGAGCAAGGATGATGTCAGCACCTGCTAGCTCAGTGCGGCCGCCCATCTGCTTCAAGATCAACTCGCCGTGGTGCAAGATCGCCTTGAGCTTCAGCCCTCCCATCTGGGTACATGCGTCGCAGATACAGACGTTGCAGGAGACGAGAATCGCTTCACTCTGATTGAATGCATCCAGGAAGCGCATGACCTGCGCCGCGATCGCCTCAGCTGAACCCTCCGCAGAGTCGGCCGAGTAGAAGGTTGCAGCGTCTCCCATCAGCTTGTCGAGCACCAAGGGCGGACCTTGCACGTCTAGGACGCTCTCCATGAGATCGGTGATGATCTGCTCAGCATGGACCATTGCGGTCCGGTGCATCTTCACGAAACGCGTGTAGCCGCTGATGTCGACGATCACGAGACATCCCGGGAACTGTTCCATGTTCGTGATACTAGGCGGAGGGGCAGAAGTCGTCGCTCAGGGCGTCCCGACTCCACGAAACCTGGGACAGACCACAGTCTCCAACAAACCCGGTGCGGTTCACCTTCTTTGACGTGGCCAAACCGGAACTCGGGACCCCAAAACGAACCCTTCCCAGCCCAAGACCCTACAATCACGCCACACCACCGGCCACCAAGCTGTTCGAAACACCTCTGAGCAGGTTTCTGACCAACTTTCTGACCGGCTCCGGGCCCGTAGCTCCAACGGCAGAGCAGCGGACTTTTAATCCGAAGCGTGTGGGTTCGAGTCCCACCGGGCCCACAAACCCCAGGGGTGTACTTGGGAACACACCGATCGACTTTTCATTCGTGGATGGGGATCACAACCTCATATGGGTGCCAACCAACACTGCCACGCTCCGGTACTCGGCCGGTCAGTCCCGGGCGAACCCTGTCGACACGACGTTCTCGGTGCAGCAGTCTTGATTGCTGACAACACCACCACGACTTCGTTTGTCTGACACCGGTCTGACGATCAACGTGCACTACCGGTAATGGATCGACGATCGCTCCAGCAACCAACTACCAAGGCAACCGTGCTCCACACAGTCGCACAGCCCTCGTGGGACCACAGGCGTCATGTGGTCCTCGCTGCTGAGAACTGAACCTTCTACTCGTCCCGATCAGAGGACCAACCGACTGGTTTTAGATCCGAGGCTCTTCCTCAGGTAGTATCGACCGAAGGGTATCCGCGTGTGTGAGGAGGGTCACGGATGTCGATCAGCAAGGTCATCGGTGCTGTCGACGCTGTTGCCGTGATCAGGTCCGGTGACGTGATCGCCACATCCGGGTACGGGGGGCACGGTGTACCAGAGGGTGTACTCGTTGCGCTCGAGGAGCGATTCCTGGGCGAAGGACTGCCGGTCGATCTCACCCTCGTGTTCGCAGGGGGCCAAGGTGACGGCGACGATCGAGGACTCAACCATCTCGGACACGAGCGCATGCTCGCTCGGGTCATCGCAGGCCATTACGGCCTAGTGCCCAGGATCGCCAAGCTCGCAGTCGAGGAGAAGCTCGAGGCTTACAACTTCCCCGAAGGTGTGCTTGTACACATGTATCGAAACATCGCAAGGGGGGCACCGCGGCTGCTGTCAAAGGTGGGTCTCGGTACATTTGTGGATCCCAGACGAGATGGTGGCAAGGTCAACGCTTCAGCAACCGATGATCTCGTCGAGTTGGTCGAGTTCGGTAACGAGGAGTGGCTGCTCTACAAGGGATTCCCAATCGACATCGCACTGATCCGTGGCACGACTGCAGATCCTGAAGGCAATGTGACCATGGAGCGTGAGACCCTCGTGTTGGAGGCGTTGGCGCTCGCCATTGCAGCAAAGACCTCGGGCGGGCATGTCATCTGCCAGGTGGAACGGGTCGCCGAAGCAGGCTCGCTCGACTCTCGCGAAGTACGAATCCCCGGTGTCATGGTCGACGCGATCGTGGTTGCACCTCCAGAGCACCATATGCAGACATTCGGCACCACGTACAACCCGGGAATGTCCGGTGAGATCCGCGTACCGCCAAGTTCCATCGACCGGCTTCCGCTCGATTACCGCACAGTGATCGCCCGCAGGGCCGCATGCGAACTGACCCCAGACGCTGTGGTGAACGTTGGGATTGGTCTCCCTGATCTCATCGGACGTGTTGCAGGTGAGGAACGGATTACGGACCTCGTCACCTTCACTGTCGACCCTGGCGTCATCGGCGGAATCCCACTGAGCGGATTCGACTTCGGAGGTGCTGTCAACCGTCAAGCAGTCATCGACCACGCAGCGGCCTTCGATTTCATCGATGGGGGCGGCCTGGACGCGGTGTTCCTGGGAATCGCCCAGTGCGATACTCGAGGAGATGTCAATGTCAGCCGGTTCGGCGGTAGGTTGGCAGGCTGTGGTGGATTCATCAATCTGACCCAGCGCACTCAACGCATCGTGTTCCTCACTCCATTCACAAGCGGCGGCCTGGAGGCTGTCATAGAGGATGGTCGACTGCAGATACACAAGGAGGGAAGGGTTCGAAAGTTCGTCTCTGAAGTCGAACAAGTCACTTTCAGTGCAGCCCGCGCAGTCGATCAGAATCAGGATGTGCTCTACGTCACCGAGCGATGTGTGTTCGAACTCTCTCCGCGGGGACTCGTCCTGAGCGAAGTGGCACCCGGCATGGACATTGACGAGAACATACTCTCGCTTCTGCCATTTGACGTCATCGTCGATGATCCACAACCGATGCACGTACCGCTCTTCGCTCCGGATCTCATCGGACTTCGCGATCGTATGTTGGACATCCGAATCGAAGATCGACTGCACTACGACTCGGAGACCAACACCGTCTTCATGGACTATTCAGGGCTGCACGTTCGCACTGTGGAGGATCTCGATCAGATCGTGACCGCAGTTGATGCCATCCTCGGACCGCTGGAACACCGCGTCCACTCAATCGTGAACTACGATCGTTTCCTACTCGACGAGAACGTGGAGGAGGCCTACGCCGACCTCGTCGAATACGTGGTTGACAGGTACTACCTCTCGGTTTCGCGCCATGCAACCAGCGGTTTCACCCGCCTGCGTCTACGAAGTCAGTTCGCCAAGCGCAATATCGAGGCGATCGTCGACCTGGATACGTAGATCGCCGGGAACCGGATCTAGCGTCATCTCGTCTGACCCTTCCCTCCACGGTTCCAGGCATCGTCCAAGGCGGTCGTGAGTGCAAGCGTTTGTTCCGCTGACTCACCATCCAAGAAGATGCTCTTCTGGTTTGTTCTTCGGCTCGCGATTCTCGGTAGCCTGCGAGATATGGATCAGACCCGTTTTACGGCACGGCGCGCAGCTTTCATGGAACAGCTCGGCGATACGATCGCGATCGTTGCCGCAGGCAAGCTTCAGACCCGCAACGACGACGTCGTCCACGCCTTCAGACAGAACTCGGACTTCTACTTCCTCACAGGTTTCCCTGAGCCACGCTCGATCGCCGTGTTCGACCCTGCACATGACACAGAGCGATTCACGCTCTTTGTGAGACCTCGTGATCCAGAGTTGGAGGCTTGGAACGGTCGTCGAGCAGGCACAGAGGGAGCGGTCGAACGATTCGGCGCGGACGCAGCGTACAACCTCGACGAACTCGATGCATGGCTGAAGAAACGGTTCATCGGACGTACTTCCGTCGGCTACTCGGCTGCCGATCCGGCAGATGAGCGATTACTTGCGGCATATGCCGCCGCCCAGGCACACGCCCGGCGGGCGGGTGTCACCTCGCCAGATCGGATCGTCGACATTGGAGCGATCCTCCAAGAGATGCGGCTCTACAAGTCGGCCGAGGAGATCGAAGCGCTTCGCGAGGCTTGCCGGATCAGCGCGGTCGCGCACACGGAGGCGATGCGGTTCACGCGACCGGGCATCGGTGAACGCCAGGTGCAGGCCGCAATCGAGTACGTATTCATGGCTATGGGATCGGAGCGCGTCGGATACGGAAGCATCGTTGCTGGCGGAAAGAACGCGACGATCCTGCACTACGTTGAGAACGACCAGCCACTCGACGATGGCGATCTTCTGCTCATCGATGCCGGGGCCGAGTATCGGCATCTCACAGCCGACGTGACCAGAACATTTCCTGTCAACGGTAAGTTCACTGCCCCACAGCGGGCGCTCTATGACCTGGTGCTCGACGCCGAGCGAGAGGTCATCGAGATGTGCAGACCCGGACTCGTGTATTCGGATATGCACGAGCGAGCAGTCGAGATCCTCTCCCACGGGCTGGTCGACCTTGGCCTGTTGCCCGGATCAGGCGAAGAGGTAATCGCCAAGGGTTGGTACAGGGAGTACTTCTTCCACGGGACCGGCCACTGGCTCGGCATCGACGTTCATGATGCAGGGGCGTACAAGATCGGCGGTGTCGGGCGCAAGCTTGAGCCTTCGATGGCCTTCACCGTCGAACCCGGCATCTACGTCGCACCTCACAAGCCATCTGTGTCTCTGTCGAACGCTCCGTATGATCCCAGAGAAGTCGCACAGCTCTCATACGAGATCGGTTCGGCTGCCGCGAAGGCTGAGTTGGCTGGACGCACCGAGGAGGCCGGATCCATCGACTTCGATGTATCGTCGGAGTTCCTCGGTATCGGTCTGCGCATCGAAGATGACATTCTCATCACCACCGACGGGCACGAGAACATGAGCGCGGATACACCTGTCAATCCCATCAAGATCGAGGCCGTGTGTGCTGAGGAATCCGAGCTGCCACTCTTTGGCTGACGACTCACGGTTGTATTGGTCGTAGGACGGACTCCCACCGGATTCGAACTCTCCGACTCCAGCTCTCAGTTGTCTGCAGTCATCTGACGACGTAGTTCGGCAATAGTGCTCGAAGCCGATCCAGGCTCGATTCCAAGACGCGGTAGCTTTGCAGACTTGCGGCTATAGCGGCTCTCCACAGCTTTCTGATATTCGGCATCATCGTCGTCATCTTCATCTGACCCAGCCGACTCCTGAACGGATGGCGAGTGTTCGGCACCGGATGGTCGAGCGGGCACCTCCTGCACCTCTTCCTCCACCTCGACAGCAGACTCACCGTGTGGCGTATCGCGCAGGGATCGAGTTTCGTCCAGTGCACGCGCAGCTTCCTGCCTGATCGCATCAATGGAGTCGTCCTCGGGTGATGGGGACTGCTGCACAGCGTCGATTCGATCTCGTAGGGAGCTCCCGTTGTCGATGCGGTCTCTTGGGTAGACATCGACCTGCACATCCCATCCCACAGCGGGATCGGCTTCGGCCGGTTCATGGTCCTTCGCCGTCCTGGATGGTTCAGGGGTCTCCGGAGTCGATTCCACCCGTTCAGGCTGACTGTCCTTCAGCGTTCGATTGTCGAGGTTGAGTCGCTCGATCTCAGCCTTGAGCTCTCCGATGGAAACGAGTTCGGATTCGAGCACCTCGATATGTTCACTCGACGCATCGGCGGCGCTCTCGGCATCAGCACGAAGCTGCTCGATCTCAACTCGCAGCTCCTCAACCAGCACAACCTGCGCATCCAACGCCTCAACGGTCTCGTTCGACGCCTCGGTCTCGTCATCGACATCGGCGCGCAGGCGATCGATCTCTGACTTCAACTTCTCGTTCGACACAAGCTCGGCTTCAAGGGTTTCCATCAACTCATCCGAGTCAGAAGCGGCACTCTGAGCATCGGCACCAAAAGCGTCGATCTTGCCCTGGAGCTCCTCAACAAAAGCGACCTGAACCTCGAGCGCCTCAACAGTCTCGACCGAAGCCGCATGCTCTCGCTCAACATCGGCACCAAGCCGATCGTTTTCAACCTTGAGTTCCTCAACCGATACAGACATGACCTCGAGTTGTTCGATTCTTGCCTCAGCTGCTGCAGCTTGACCCTCGGCTCGGGCGCGGATTCCCACCGCCTCCTGCTGGGCCTGCTCGACGAGATTGAAAGCCGTCTCCTCGGCATCTGCGAGCTCATCTGCCTGCTCCTTCGCAGAGTCGAGAATGAACCGTGCCTGGTCCTGAATCGAAGACGACTCGATGCGAATGAGCTCTGCTTCGTCTCGAGCGGTCTGCAGGATCCTCTCGGATTCCTCTCTGGTTGCTTTGGAAGCCGCCCCTCGGATCTCTACTTCCTCGAGCTCCGCTGCGATGGCATCGCGAGACTCCTCGACCTCAAGCTTCGCCGTCTCGAGAATCATCCGCGCCTTCTTCTTGGCATCGTCAACCTGTTCGATCTGCTCACGCGCCGCAGCAGCTTGCTCACGCATCCGTGCAACATCAGCCATCGCGGCTGCTCGGAGTTCAGATGTCTCCTGACGAATCGAAGCGAGTTCGGTCCGAGCAGTCTTGGCCTGTTCCTTGAGCTCAGCTCGCTGTTTCTCGACATCCTGCGCCTGAGCGGCGGCGTCATCTCGAATCTTGTGCGCATCTTCGTTGAGTTCTGCTGCCGTCGACCGGGCCGCGGCGAGTTTCTCATCTGCCTCGGTCGCCTTCGCGTCTGCCTCTCTGAATCTCGACTCAGCAGCGAGGAGCTTCTCGTTCGCTTCGGCCGCCACAACATCGCTCAAGGCAAGCCGCTGCTCCGCAAGCTTCAGCTCATCATCCGCATCGGAATGAATCTTGAGAACTTCTTCGTGAGCTGCGGCCTTGTGTGCCTTGCGTTCCGACTCAGCACGATCCGTGGCCTTCTTTGCGGCGATGATCTTGAGCTGCAGATCCGACATCGTCTCAGATACCTCGGATCGAGCAGCTGCCGTTGCTTCCTCTGCTTCTCGGGTGGCATCGGCCATCAGCGCTGCAGCGTCTTCCCGTGCAGCCGTGGACAACTCCGCGACGGCGCGCTCAGCTTCGGCCTTCAGTTCGGTGAGTTCGACAGTTGCAGCGTTCCTCAGTGCTTCGACCTCTTCGGCGACGGCTCTCTCGAGATCCTCGGCAACCTTCTCAGCCGCTGACCTGATCTGCTCGGCCTCACGCCGAAGTCTCTCAACCTCTGCTTCGGCCTCGGAACGGAAGGTGCTCGCATCGCTCATAAGGATCTGCGCAGCGTGTTTGGTCTCGGCGCGAAGCTGATCGGCCTCATCCTTTGCCTTGACGAGGAGCACCTCCGCTTCATCCTTCTTGCGATTGGCCTCTTCGCGGAATTCCTGCGCCTCCTCCCTGAGCGCCTCAGCGCCGTCCTGGGCCGTCTTGAGCGTTTCGGCTGCGGCCTGCTCGGCTTCGCTGGCCATCGCCTTCAGATTCTCCAACTCCGCTTCGCGGAACACGATCTCGGCAAGTCGTTCCTCTGCAGCCCGTTCAGCCTCGTCGAGGAGCACCAAGGCCTGCTGTTTCAATTCGTCGGCATCCACACGCGCCTGATCCCTGAGAACCTGCGCCTCCGCGGCAAAGGTTTCTGCGGTGGCTTCCGCCCGCTTCTTCGCCTCGCCCATCTGGGCCTGTGCCTCAGAGACCAGGTGTTCGATTCGTTTCGTCGCGTGCTCGTCTGCCGTCTGGAGCGATCGCTCGGACGCTGCCTCCGCCATGATGAGCATCTCCTGGATGCGCTCCTCGGCCTCACCGATGGTTACCTTCGCCGTGGCTTGTGCGCTCTCCACCTCAAGCTGTGCAGCGGCTACGAGGGCCTCGGCTTCAGTTCTGATCCTTTCGGCGACGGCCTCGGCATCAGCGAGCATCTCCATCGACTGCTCTTCCGCCCGCCGTAGTGTGCCCACAGGATCGATCTCAACGCCCTGCTCTGACGCAGTGATCTGTGTTTCGGCGATCAAGGCTTCGATCTCGCTCCGGACCTTCTCGCGTTCCGCCGTGAGCTCCTCAAGTCTTCGCTCGGCTTCATCTGCATCCGAGCGCATTCCGGCGGCCTTCCTCTGGGCATCCTCAATGATGTCGGCGGCCTCCTGCCTCGCGGCATCGAGGTCCTGGGGAATGTCGCTCTCCGTTACGCCAACGCCATCGAGAATCGCATTGGCCCGCTCCTGGGCCTCATGCTCGATCTCAGATGCCTGACCCCGAGCACGTTCGAGTATTCGATCCTTCGCCTCGAATACGGCGGTGATCGCTACGTCGACAGATTGACCCTCGGCATCCTTCGCCCTCTGCGCATCGAATTCTGCCTTCTGGAGGCGGAGCTTGGATTCGTGCGCCCACTCCTCGAGCTCGCGGAAATTTGTCTCGAGTTCACCAAGGAACACACGTACCTCGCGCTTGTCATATCCCTTTCGGGATATGGAAAATTCGCGCTCATCGATAGAGACCGGGAGGTCAGAATTCTTCGTGGTCACGGGCCGTCCGTTTCTGTACTCCCTTAGGTTTCGGCCCAGATCGCACAGGGCTTTACCCCTTTGGGGAACCAGTCCCGCCAGTGACGATGTTCCTCAAGGTCCCTCAGCCGGATCCAGATCCGATCATCGGGTTCTCCAGCCATGACCGAAGTGATTCTCCGACCTGACTCGCCTTTGCGGACAGGGACTCCTCCGCTATCTGCCACGCGTCATCGGACGGAAACGGGGTCGTCAAATCAACGTAGATCTTGAGCTTCGGCTCGGTCCCTGATGGTCTTGCAAGTACCCGACCCACATCACCAAGATCGAGCTCGATGAGGTTCGTAGCGCCAAGATAAGTCGGCCGCTCGTCCACACCGACCAGGAAGTCGGTGACAGATCCGACGCTGATACCGGCAATCGATGCAGGTGGCTCGGATCTCAGACGCGCCATCGCCTCGGCGATGTCCTGGTCACCCGTTGGTCCATCTCTTCTGATCGAGACCTGCGTTGACACCCAGATCCCGTACTTTCGGTACAGGTCACCAAGACGCTCCAACACGATCGACCCATCGGCAGCAGCCTCGGCTGCGAGTGCTGCGAACGCTACCGCCGCGGAGATTCCATCCTTGTCCCTGACGGTCGTACCGACAGAGTATCCAAGCGCCTCCTCGAATCCGAGGGCGAGGCTCCCCGATCCCTCGTGCTCAAGCTCGAGCGCTGCATTCCATATCCACTTGAATCCTGTCAAGGACTGATGCCAGGACGCTCCATGAGCGGTGGCGATATCACCAAGCATCGGCGTCGAGACGATTGAATTGATCGCTGTTCGCTCGCCGGAGCCGCTGTGACCAAGCAGGTACTCGGCGAGGAGGCAACCGATCTGATTGCCTGTCAGCTGTCGCCATACACCTCCTGGCATCGGAACGGACACGCCCAGCCTGTCGGTGTCCGGGTCATTTGCCAGCACCAGGTCAGCGTCGAGTGCCTCGGCAAGCTCGTGAGCCAGATCGAGAGCGCCTGGCTCCTCCGGATTCGGAAAGGACACAGTAGGGAAGGTGCCGTCCGGTGCGAACTGTCTGGCAACAGGATGCACCTGCTTGAAGCCGAACCGTGCCAGCGCAGACGTGACGGATCTACCTCCAACACCATGCATTGCGGTATAGACGATCGAGATCGTCCGATCCCCTGTCACCGCAGGCAACGATGCCGCTACCGCAGCCAAGTAGTCCTCGAAGAGCTCTGGGCCTATCGCAACAACGCCCGGATCCATATATGGGTTCGCGGCCCGTGGCACCTGGTTCGCTGCACCAACCGCTTCGATCTGTTCCGCGATGTCAAAGTCCGTGGGCGGAATGATCTGCGCCCCATTGCCTGCGTACACCTTGTAGCCGTTATCTGCAGGAGGATTGTGTGATGCCGTGATGACGATCGATGCACATGCACCCATAGTCAGTCCTGCAAAGGCAACGAGTGGTGTCGGGGTTGGGTCCGCGAAGTACCGCACCACAAAACCTGCTGCGGCGAGCACTCCGATCGTGTCATCCATGAACGACTGGGACGATGGGCGTGCATCGCGACCTATCACCACGAGTCGGTGACTCGAGTCTGCTGTCGCGACAAGGTGGGCCGCAAGTCCTGCAGTCGTGCGAATGACCGTGGCCCGGTTCATTCGATTCGAACCTCCCTCCACGACACCTCTGAGTCCAGCGGTGCCGAATACGAGACTGCCGTCCATGCGAGTCTCGAGTTCTCCGATGGCGCCAGCCTCAAGAAGTCCCGTCAGCTCAGCCCTGGTGACAGGGTCAGGATCGCCATCGATCCAGACGCGGGTTGCTGCAGGAATATTGCTCATGCCGGCAGGCTACAGGTGAAGGGAGACCCGATACGCACGATGTCTCGCACCGCACCGACGTACCTACCCTTCGGAGCAAATGACAACTCATCTTGGACCCGCGTACCGGGCCGAAACGCTCGAAGAACTCGATGGGAACGATTTCGACGTGGTCGTCATCGGTGGAGGTATAACAGGTGTGGGCTGCGCGTTGGACGCAGCCTCACGCGACTTGTCCGTCGCTCTGATCGAGCAGCGTGACCTCGGATCCGGTACCTCGAGCCGGTCATCGAAGCTCATCCACGGGGGACTCCGATACCTCGAGCAGCTCGACTTCAAGCTTGTTCGCGAGGCGTTGCGCGAACGGGGTCTTCTCCGTCAGTCGATCGCTCCTCATCTCGTCTGGCCCATCCCCTTTGTCTACCCGATCAAGCATCGGATTTGGGAACGTGCCTATGTGGCTGCTGGAATCGCCATCTACGACGGCCTCGCCAAACTCGGTCACAGCACACTTCCCCGCCAGTGGCATCTGAGCAGGAAGGGCCTCAAACGCGTGTTTCCCGGTATCAAGGCCGGTGAATTCGTCGGTGGCATCCGGTACTACGACGCAGGAACCGACGATGCGAGGCTTGTTGTCGCGATCGCCAGGACCGCCGCTGATCACGGCGCGAGGATCCTCACGAGCACGAGAGTCACCGGATTCTCGAGAGACGACACCGGTCGGGTTGACACCGTCGAGGCGACCTGCCTCGAATCTGGCAAGAAACTCAGGATCGGTGCGTCGATCGTCATCAACGCAACAGGCGTGTGGACGGATGCAACCGAGATGCTTGTCGGTGACGCTGAGACCGAGGTAACCGCATCGAAGGGAATCCACATCGTTGTTGCCAGGACCGCGATCGATTCAACAGTCGGGTTCATCACGAAGACGAAGACGAGTGTTCTCTTCCTTGTCCCACATGGCGCCTTCTGGATCATCGGCACCACAGACACTCCATGGGAGCTTGATCTTGCCCATCCGGCGGCGAGCGAACGTGACATCGACTATGTCCTCAGCCAGGTGAACCGCATCCTCGAACGTCAACTGACTCATAATGACGTTGTCGGCGTGTTCGCAGGCTTGCGACCGCTGGTCACCGGGAACGCAAAATCGACTGCGAAACTCTCGCGAGAGCACAGCATCACCGAACCTGTCCCGGGCCTCATCACGATCGCCGGCGGCAAGCTGACGACCTATCGCGTCATGGCTGAGGACACCGTTGACCGAGCGTGCGCCGCAGCCGGTATCGATGTCGGGCCAACCAAAACGGATCAGATCGCTCTTGTCGGTGCAACCGGATACTCCTCGATGAACCGAAACCGCGAAGATCTCGCAATCCGCTACGGACGCGAAGAAGGTGAGATCAAGCGCCTGTTGAACCGCTATGGCAGCGAGACGACAGACGTCTTGGACCTTGCAGCATCTGACCCCTTGCTCGCCGAGCACGTGCCATCAGGCCCATACCTTGGCGCCGAGGTTCGGTTCGCCGTCGAGCACGAGGCAGCCCTCCATCTCGATGATGTCCTGACACGGAGAACGCGCCTCTCGATCGAATGCCGTGATCGCGGATCCGAAGCCGCAGAGTTCGTGGCGTCGATCATGGCGCCACTTCTCGGCTGGGATGACGCCGCCGTGGCAAGAGAGCTCGACCATTACGAGAAACGGGTCGAGGCCGAGCGAGAATCCCAGACGATGCCTGACGATCGAACGGCCGATGCTGCCCGTCTCGGAGCGCCCGACATCCGCACCCTCGGTAACTAAGCAGACTCTGCGCGCTCGAGAAACGCCTCGTAGATCTCCCCGCCCTTTCGGCGCTCATAGTCGTACACAACCCATGTCTTGGCCATGTGGTCGTGCCATGCCTGACGTTCATCGTCGATGATGATCCACACATAGCCAACCCAGAACACGATGGCGGAAAGCCCGTATCCGACAAGCCGAATGATCGAATGCCAGAGCGTCGGTGGTTGACCGTTCGGCCCGATCACCTTGAGACCCATGAACCACTTTCCAATGGTCCTTCCGGTCAGTGACCAGAACATCACGAAGTACAGACCGATGATCCATGGGATGAGAAACACATAGATCGTTGAAGCGTCGACATTCGGCTCGAGACCCATACGGTCAAAGACCGTGTCGACCAACACCGCCAGCCAGCCACCGAGCGAGAGAATCGCGACGACGATCACAAGATCCACGACATACGCAAGAAGCCTCGTTACGAACCCCGCAGTCCTGCCCTGCAGGACGTGATAGTCCCCTCCCTTGCTCATGAACGCTCGACCGCAGGTGCCGGCGGAAGTGGGCGGCTCTCGCGTCTAAGCAACCTCCGGAGGATCCCCTCGGTGAGGCCGTCCGCGGCTGCGCCGGTCTCTCTGATCTCCTGCACCGCAGCGCCCGTAATGCCGATCGTCTGTTCACGCACAAGCTCGCCAAGCTCATCAGAGTCAGCGAGATAGCCAACGATTCCATCGACGGAGCGCTCAAAGGCTTGGACCGAGAGCACGCGACCTCTGGTGTACTCAGCCGCGCCCACCTTTGAGAGGCGGTCCAACTCTTTCGCGAGCGCTTGGCGCGTTGGTTCCGTCAGCGACGACACGATGCCCACGATCCCGGTCGCTTCGGCTACCACAGCGGCCGTGCTGTAGACCACCCCGAAGAGCTGGGTCATGGGGTACGTCAACTGTTGAGCGGTGGACCGAGCAGCTTCGAATTGCTCTGGCAATTCCGAAATCCACCCGATGACTGCCATGGCTGCAGGGTTCGTAGCGATGGGAACGACCTCCACGGAGGCGGGATCGTGATCGGCAGATTCGAACTCGGCGGTGAGAGCTTTCAGGCGATCGATGCCTTCGCCCACGCCACCCGAAATGATGCGAACAAGGGTCTTGTGGAGATCGACATCGCCAGTCTTGCTCTCCACAAGGATGGGTGATCTATCTGTCATATCGCAACGATACCCGCTGTCGGGTCGGCCGGGATGGGATGGTCACCACGCCCGGTGCGCAGATATACTCCGCTGACCGTAGCCGGTCCTGTTCTGTACAATGTTGGCTCCCTGCCCCCATCGTCCAGAGGCCTAGGACTCCGCCCTTTCAAGGCGGCAACGGGGATTCGAATTCCCCTGGGGGCACATCGCGGGGGCGTGGTGAAGTCTGGAGTTCACGCCGGCCTGTCAAGCCGGAGGTCGCGGGTTCAAATCCCGTCGCTCCCGCCAGATCTCGGACTCGCTCGGACCGCAAAGTCCGGGTGAGTCCACGGTCAGGTAGCTCAGCTGGTAGAGCACCGGTCTGAAAAACCGGGGGTCGGCAGTTCGATCCTGCCCCTGACCACCAGCCCGAAACCCTTGCTACGGCGAGGGTTTCGGCATTTTCGGCTTCGCCCATGTAGGCACTGCCTCAGGCTCCGGTCTGCATCTGGTCCGCTTCCGGTTCGACACTCGGAGTGGTCGACCCAACCAGTCCCGTCTCGAACGCCGCATCGAGGGAGTCCTGGACGCGTTCGATGTCCGATGGGAACAGGTGCCCATAGCGGTCCATCGTCACCACGATGCTGGAGTGCCCGAGATGCTGTTGCACGATCTTCGGTTGCAACCCCTGGTTGATGAGTATGGAGGCTGCTGTGTGCCGCAAGTCGCGAATTCTCACACCGTCGAGGTCTGTGCCCTCGAGCGCCGGCGACCAGAGCCGATGCCGGAAGCTCGACAGCCGAAGTGCTCCGCCCCGAAGCGATTTGAATACGAGCGCACCGGGGTCTTGTGCTATGTAGCTGTCGAGGTGCTCCTCGATCCGTTTCATCAGGAACTTGGGAACGGCGACGTCCGGCTACGTCGATTCTTCGTGGCGCCAACCTCGATCCGTCCGTTGATCTCGGTCGACGACTCCATGATGCGCAGTTCGCTTCGCACGATGTTCACGTTCTTGCGTCTCAGCGCCACCGCTTCCCCTGCCCGAATAGCGCAGTAGGCAAGGACGTAGACAGGCGTTTCGTATTCGTCGCCCACACGGTCGGCAATGGACTCGACCTCGGCCGGTGTGAGGTGGCTTGTCTCGTTGATCTTGATCTTGGGAAGCTTCGCTCCGTCTGCCGGGATCAAACGTCCTCGTCGCCCGGAATCATGCCTTCCAAGGATCCTTCGGTCTGCCCATGGTCAGTCAGTCATCGGTTCACCCTCGGCTGTGGTCGATGGCCGACTCAGCCTCGCGGCTATGCGCGGATCTCTTGAGATTGTGTCACTCAGCTGTGACGCGTCTGTGCGATGCGGTGATCATCCGACGGGCTGCTGGCGCCGCGGCCTGATGCCCACGAAAGACCTTCGTGGGCATGGGTTCCGGCGGTGTCGGCGTTGCCTCTGACACTCTGGTGAGAGAGTTGTCGCGTCTATTCCACGGACATGGAGTACGAAACTCCCGTTGGCCTCCGTGTTGATCCCGCCCTCGGAGGCGGCCTCCTTCATCCAGTTCGCCATCCGTGGTCCGAAAACAGCGTCGAATCTGAGCACCACAACTACGACTCTCGTCAGCCACGACCCCAAGAGCCAACGGTGTACTCCGGTCGCGATCGCGTTTGCGCGCAGACACCCCCAAAACACACACGCACGTGCAACAAGTTGCCTGATGTGTACGTGCGCACATCGCAGGTGGCTTTGATGGACATGGATAGGGGCATCGGCATCATCATCGTCGTCGTGGCGCTCGGAGCGCTCTTCGACTGACGTTCTGAGCGACGATGTCACGTTCCTAAGAAGCGTCGTACGCGAGTAACGTGACGGATGGGCGGAGAGCCGAATCCGCACCTTCTCGATTGCAAAAAGGATCGCAATGAGTCAGCCCGACGAAGCATGGAACGATGTCGGTGAGCAGTTCAAGAGACTCGGGTCTACGTTGAAGCGCCGGTACCAGACGTCTGACGGCCGTGGCAACTCTGACGGCTTGGAGGCCCCCTCTGAGGACGAGGTGAAGGACGCGTTGCGAACGCTCAGTGAGAGCATCAAGCACGCTTTCGTTACCGTTGGCGACGCGATGAACGACGCTGAGATCAGGGAGGAGACGAGACAGACAGCCGGATCGTTCTTCGACGCACTCGGGGCGACATTCGCGAAGCTTGGGGAGGACATCTGCGCAGGAGACGTCTCCGACCGTAGAGAAACCGTGCCGGACTCCGAGATTTCGTCGACATCGACACCATCAGATTCTGCCGAGGATCAGGAGTGACGTTCGTCACGACGCGAGAGCCTCGATACCGATCGATCTCTGTTGTCAGATGCGATCCAGCGGATCACGTCGGCGTGGGCGACTGAGCCGGAACAGCCTCCACGACAGGACAAGGACGGCGGTCACCCCGACCACGCCCGCGACGGTAAAGATGGTTGCTGCAAAGTCCGTGACAGGCTCGAGCGTGCTGCCCTCAAGCCCGCCTATTCCGGCGGCGAGGGCCGATCCGATCAGCAGACCGGCAATGAGGATCCCAAGTGTGAACATCATCGCGATACCCCGGAGTGCATGGATGTGCCGGTCGATATCGCTCGTGTCGAGCTCGACTTTGAATCCACCCCGTTTGAGGTTTGTCAACCACTTGATCAGGCCTTCCTGAAGCGAAGGCATCTGTTCGACGGCTTCCCTGGCGGCGAAACTGGCCTGTCTCACCACTGCGTCCTTGATGACGTCTGAGGTGAGCGCCTCCGGAACCTGCTGCCTAAGGGCATCGAAAGAGCGCTCCATGAACTCGGTACCGGTCCAGCTTGGTACGAGTGCAACGGTGATCGCCTCGGCTTGTGCGATCGACTTCATCGCCAATGTCAGCTGAGAGTCGAAGCGATAGCCGGACCGCTGCAGGATGTCGAGACCAAGGGGGAGCACCTTTGCCATAACCTCGACCTGATGGCCCGGGGGTGGATCGAGGTAGGGCGTCAGCGTGCGTTCAAAGTCCTGGTAGTACCGAGCATCGTCGGTCTCCCTATAGGGAGTTGAAAGGGACTTCAGGGTCTGGGCGAGGCCGCGGACATCACCATTCTGGACGGTCAGCAGCAGGCTCCCAAGCTTGATCCGTTGTTGGAACGTCAACTCTCCCACCATGCCGGTGTCCAGCATGACCATGTCTCCGTTGTCCAGATCGACGAAGACATTGCCTGGGTGAGGATCGCCGTGGAAGAACCCGTCAACCAACAGCATCTTGGTAGCGGCGCGTACGACTCGATCAGCGAGGACTTCGCGGTCAAGTCCTGCCGAATCGATCGCGGCAGTGTCAGTTGACTTGACGCCATGGATGTACTCGAGGGTGAGGACACCCGAAGACGAGAGCTCGTACACAACGTCGGGAACTCTGATCCCCTCAATCGGTTCGAGTATTCGACTGAGCCGACGAGCGTTGTATGCCTCGATCTTGTAGTCGAGCTCTCGAAGAAGAGTGGTACCGAACTCAAGCACGATCCCCGACAGATCCATGTCCCCAGCCCACCGGGTCCGCCGCTCCATCGCCTGAGCCATACGGACCAGGATGCGAACATCAGATCGCAGCTGTGCGTGAATACCCGGACGCTGGATCTTCACGGCGACATCGCGACCGTCATGCTGCACAGCGCGGTGCACTTGGGCGAGAGACGCTGCCGCCAGCGGTACAGGGTCGAACTCGGCATACAGCTCCTCAGGTGGCGCACCAAGCTCGTCGATGATTCGATCCCGGGCCTGCTCGTAGGGGAAGACGGCTACTTCACTCTGCAGCTTCTCCAGCTCTTCTTGCCACTCCACGGGCAGGGTCCGCGCTCTGCTCGACATGATCTGACCGATCTTGACATACGTCGGTCCAAGATCCTGGAGAAGGAGTCGAAACCGTACCGGAGGAGGCACGCGGACAAGCGGAACACCGGGCCGCCACAGCCACGTTTGGATGCGACGTCTGAAACGGGCGATCGAGCCGTCACCATCGAACAGCGCGTCGATGCCATGGATCTGCAACATCTGGCGAACACGTAGCAACCGGATGCGCTCTTTGGCTGTCGTACTGAATCGCACGAAGCCGAGCGGGGTAGGTCGCCGACGGAGTCCGCGCAGCTCCGGACCGATCGGAGGAGTGAGGCCAAGAATCCCGATACCCGAGAGCCGGAGCAGCCCAAGCACCGTACCTCCGACAACAATCTGCCAAAGGGAGGCGGCTGTGAGTGACTCTGCCAGAAACACCAGCAAGGTGAACAGCACGATGTCGACAAGCACGATCGCGAGCCCATAGGTCTGCACCACGAATGGCATAAGCAACGTATCGAGAGCTGGCCTGACGAATATATTGAGCAGGCCATAGACAACAGCTGCGAGGGCAATCGAAGCGATACTCAGTGCAAGGTTGGTGCGGAATCCTGGCATGAAGACGAGCACAACCGCAATCAACACGAAGTCCATGAGGAAGTGGACGATCAAGACGCGCAGGTTGGTTCGCAGCCAACGGCGCGGCGCTGTCTGACTCGGAGTGGGTGCTTCAGACACGAATTGGATCCTCCTCGTTCGGTTCCCACACGCGAGTCGCTACCGCTGGCCGACTGCGCCACCGAAGCATGCCGACCCAATCGTACCTCACTCGCGTGACCCGACGAGTCAGTGCAATCGGAGTCATCTTGACAACCCCCAGCAATCCCAATGGACGGAGATCTCTCCATCGCAACCGACCGGGGCCGGCGGTTCGATCCCGCCCCCTGACCACCCTCTTCTTCGTGCCCCTTGCTTCTGGCGTCCAAATGGGCAGTATTTGGTCGTATCGGACGCCAGAACATCACAGATCGCCCGGAATCCCCACAGGGTCCTTAGGCTTGGAAGGGCTATGGAACCCCCTCCTGAAGACGAGCCATATCTCGATCCAAGTGTTCCCGGATTCGTTGAAGACGGTGAGCAGTTCGACAGACCTGTTCGAAAGCGGAATTTCACCAAGGGTGTTCGCAGCGTGGCCGCAGTGATGGTGTCCGCCATGCTATTTGCGGCGGGAACACCCCTCAGCTGGGTATCGGTGCTCACAGCGATCCTGATGCTCATGATCTGGATCAGCATCGGAAACCAGGACCACGACGACACCATCTGACCCTCGCCGTCGCCCTGATCCGATCACCGAATCTCTTTGATAAATGCAATGGACCGCCTGTCGTGGACGAAGCCGAGTGCCTCGTACAACCCGTATGCCCCGGTGAGGTTCTCGGAGTCGACCCCGAGGACGGCGAACTCCATGCCAGACGAAGCGAACATCTTCATTGCGAGTGTGACGAGCGCCGACGCTATTCCCTGCTTCCGGTGTGACCGGACCGTCCCAAGGCCCTCGATCCACGCCTCTGATCTGCCCTTGTCCTGAAAGTCGTGCGGGAATGCCGCACTCATCAGGTACGCCACCGGCTCTCCATCGTCATAGACGACGAATGACGCGGCTGGCAGGAGGAATTCGTTTGCGTTCTGCGCCCATCTCTTCTTCGATGATGGCTGTGACCCCCAGTGGTCGACGAAGGCCGCGTTGTGAACCATGCGAGAGTCCTCAAGTGGCGCCATCACCCACGATTGGGCGGTGAGCCCTTCAGGGAGTGATCGGTCCGCGATCGGGTTCGATAGGTCTGCCAGAAGCTCGTCGTAGTAACGCGTCGGTTTGTAGCCATGACCTTCGAGGAACTCGATCTTGTCCGTCTGCCAGTCATACGCATCCCTCCAGAGAGACTGAGGAAGGCCATCGTCCTTGCTCTCGAGCCGCTGAAGACAACGCGCTTCCCACCACTGCAGGACGAATTCACGAATCGCAGGCGTCCGATGATCTGGATGAACGTAGTTGTCGTGGAAGGCTCGCCATTTGGTCGCGGTGATCGACGGGACATATGACCAGACCGATACCACGACCAGACCCGCTTCGTCGACAGCGACAAGCGAGTCCGTGTCGACATTGCAGTAGTCCGACTTCCATCGGTCGAGGATCTCAGATTCGACCTCCCTCCACCCTCCATCTTTCTCGAACACCGCGTCCTGCAATGCAGCGATGCCCACCGCATCCTCTCTGCGAGCAGGCCTCCATGCGATGCCCGGAAGGGTTGGGGGTTGCGGAAGTGGCTCGGCCATGAAACGAGCCTACGCCGGTCGATGCGTCAGTCCTCTGTGAATCGCTTGCGGAACACCACAGGCACCGCGACAAGAGCAACAAAGACGACCAAGGCGACTCCGTTGATCGTCCAGGTGTAGCTCGGATGGCCGGACTCGACGATGCCGACGACGTCGAGGAACTCGGTGAGTACGATCGCCGCAACAACAGCGATCGAGATCGCGGCGAGAGCCCACGCGATCGCAAGCCCGATCAGTTTCGGCGTCGACATCATGAATGACGATACCGACATGTGGCAAGCGACATCCAACCCCGAAGTCGGAATCCAATCGTGACAACGCAGTATCCTTGGGGAGAACCAGCAGATCGGATGCCTGTGACAATGGCACTCACCATCACCGACCGCCTCAACAACGTTCTCCCTGAAGTCGAGGTCGCAGCCCTGACACCGCTCATCGAGGAGATCGAAGAGCTCAAGGTGCAGCGAAACGCGGTCGTTCTCGCACACAACTACATGACTCCAGACATATACCACGGTGTTGCCGACCTGGCGGGAGACTCACTTGCGCTGGCGCATCTTGCCGCTGAGACGGACGCTGATGTGATCGTCATGGCCGGTGTACATTTCATGGCAGAGACGGCGAAAATCGTCAGTCCGCACAAGACAGTCCTCATCCCCGATCTCGGTGCTGGCTGCTCTCTCGCTGATTCGATAACACCCAAAGACATCGCGCTCCTTCGCGAGCGGTATCCGGACGCCCCCGTTGTCACGTACGTGAACACCTCGGCAGCCGTGAAGGCCGCTTCGGACATCACCTGTACCTCAGGCAATGCGGTCGCTGTCGTGGAATCCCTTGATGCCGAACAGGTCATCTTCCTACCGGACCAATACCTCGGCCGGTGGGTCGCGAGTCAGACCGACAAGAAGATCATCCTCTGGCAAGGTTCGTGCGAAGTACACGAGCGATTCACTGGTGCCGAGTTGAGGGAGTACCGGACGGATTATCCCGGAATCCAGATAATTGCTCATCCGGAGTGCCCGACGGACGTGCTCGAGGAAGCTGACTTCGTTGGATCGACGTCCGGAATGATCAACTGGGTCAGAACCGAGACACCCGAGCGTGTGGTGATGGTCACCGAGTGTTCGATGAGTGACAACGTCGCCGTCGGATCTCCCGACACCGAGTTCATCCGCCCATGCAACCTGTGCCCATACATGAAGATGATCACCCTCGAGGGTATTCGTGATTCGCTCAGGGACATGAAACATGAGGTGCACGTCCCCGGCGACATCGCCGAAGGCGCCCGGGTCGCCGTGGAGCGCATGCTGGCGGTGCGATGAGCGCTGCGAGAGTCAAGACAATCGTCCACGATCATCCCCTCATCGTCGGATCCGGAATCGCAGGCCTTTCCACAGCGTTGAGCCTTGACGGCTCGGTCATCGTCACCGCGGCAGGCGTCGGCGACGGATCCACTGCCCTCGCCCAGGGTGGGATGGCCGCAGCGATCGCTGCAGATGACGCTCCTGCCGATCATGTCGCAGACACATTGCGTGTTGGGGGAGGGATTGCAGACTCCGACGTTGCACGAGCGATCGCTGCGTCTGCACCCCAACTCGTCGATTGGCTCGTCGAGTACGGTGCGGCCTTCGATCGAGGGCCTGAGGGTGATCTCATGCTTGGCCGTGAGGCCGGTCACACCGCGAGAAGGATCGTCCACGCCGGGGGCGATGCCACAGGTGCAGAGATCATCCGAGCGCTCCGGATCGCGACCGTTGAACGGAGCGACATCACGCTCATTCCCCGAACCCGTCTCATCGACCTCATACGAGTCGGAGACTCGATCGGTGGGATCCTCTCGCTCTCCGACGACGGTGCGGTCCAAGCACATCTCGCGCCAGGTGTCGTGCTTGCTTCAGGAGGTATCGGCGGCGTGTACGCAAGATCGACCAACCCTCGCGATGTCCAGGGTGCCGGCCTCGCGGCCGCTGCACGCCAGGGCGCGACGCTCGCTGACCTCGAATTCGTCCAGTTCCATCCCACGGCCCTGGCCGTCCGGGATCATCCTGCACCGCTCGTTACTGAGGCGCTTCGAGGGGAGGGTGCCGTCCTTGTCGATGAGACTGGATCACGGTTTATGGTTGGCATCCATCCCGATGCCGAACTCGCACCGCGAGACGTCGTGGCACGATCGATATGGCAACACAGGCAGGCGGGACACCGCACCTACCTCGACGCCACGAGCGCCATCGGTGACGCAATCCAGGAACGGTTCCCAACTGTCTTCACCGCTGCACTCGAGGCCGGTATCGATGCGCGGCGCCAGCCGATCGAGATCGCACCGGCGGAGCATTACCACATGGGAGGCGTCGCCACCGATCTGGATGGCAGAACAAGCATCGATGGCCTGTGGGCGTGCGGCGAGGTAGCCTCGACAGGGTTGCACGGTGCCAACCGATTGGCGAGCAATTCGCTTCTCGAAGCCGCCGTGATGGGTCACCGGGTGGCCAACTCAATCGCAGGATCAGTACTCGCTGCCGCCGACGCGCCCGGGAGCGTTCCCGTCGATGCCTTCGACCGGGCATCGAGATACTACGAAGCAGACACATACGCCGTACGGCAGATCACTTGGAGCCACATAGGAATCGCAAGGGACAGCCGAGGTCTCGAACAGGCTCTCGAGGAACTCAACGCGATAGATGGACCACCATCGGACTCATCGACCGTTGCAGGACTCATTGCTGCTGCTGCGCTGGAGCGAACAGAGTCGCGGGGTGCCCACTACCGCACGGACTTCCCTGATCTGGACAGCGCGCTTGCTGAACGGTCCCACGTGACGCCCGAATTGCAGACGCAGGTGGAGCTCACGCCCGTAACAGCATCGGTGGCGTCGTGACGGTTCAGGTACCCGCCTCTACCGCAGATGTGATAACGCTGGCATATGAGGAGGACCTTGCCGATGCGGGCGACCTCACCTCCCTCGCAACGATCCCTCAGGACCATCGCTCCGTTGCGAGGATCGTGGCACGCGCCGCTGGGTGCGTCGCGGGTATCTCGGTCGTCGAGATGTGCTTTGCCCACATCGATCGGGAAGTGACCGTCGATGCACTCGTCGACGAAGGTACCGTCGTTGCAGCTGGAACTGTGCTTGTCGAGGTTTGCGGACCGACAAGGTCGATCCTCACCGCCGAAAGAGTCGCTCTCAATCTCCTTGGGCGGCTCTCTGGAATTGCCACCGCGACGCATGCCTTTGTCGATGCTGTGGAGGGCACGGGAACGAAGATCTCAGACACGCGCAAGACGACTCCGGGTCTGCGGGCTCTCGAGAAGTATGCCGTGGCGATTGGGGGAGGCGTCAACCACCGGATGGGTCTCTACGACGCTGTGATGATCAAGGACAATCACCTGGTCGCGTCTAGCTCGATCGCTGATGCTGTTTCAAAGGCGCGGAGCCTGGTTGGCCCGGACATGGTGGTTGAGATCGAGGTCGATACCCTCGATCAACTCGCCAAGGCGATCGATACCGATGCAGACATCGTGCTCCTCGACAATATGACCCATGCCGAACTCGGAAGAGCAGTCGAGATGGTCGGGTCAGGGATGCGAACCGAGGCATCGGGCGGCGTCACCCTCGAAACCGTACGCGAGATCGCAGAAACGGGCGTCGACGTGATCTCAGTCGGATGGCTCACGCACTCAGCCCCAGCCCTCGACGTGGCAATGGAACTGTCCAACGCCACAACTGCCAACTAGATTTCCAGAATTGGGGATCGGAAAAGTCCACAGGCGAACGATCACCGAGCAGAGGTCGCTCAGTTCGAGAACGTGAATGCTTGTGCACTGAACCAGCGGGATGCCACTTGCTCGTAATGGCGCTGGGATGCCTCTCCGTCACCTCGTTCAAGAGCGAGCAGACTGTTCCTGACGTCATCGACCGACTCGTCGAGCGCAACGTCGGCTGCAGAGAACACCTGTGCGACCCGGTCATAGTCGAGTTCGACCATCGACTCGGCTGAATACTCGACAAGCCATCGCTCGAGATCGATCACACGCTCGACAACCTGTTCAGGGAACCCAGCATTCGCCAGCACCGTTGCTGACCAATGAACCCTGTCAACAGCCTCTCCGATCGAGGTTCGGTACCGGATCGATGGACCCTCGGACATCTCGTACAGCTCTCGCTCGGCGGGAGCGAATGCGGAGAACCAGCGCAGCGGGACGTGCCATGCGGACGAGAGGATGTAGCTTCGCGATATCGGAGATGCATTCCTCAACTCCGCGAGCTCAGCAACGAGACGGAGCCGCTCGATCTCAGTGACCACGGGCATTGCGGGGTAGGTCCCGGTGAACGCGAGCACTCCTTCGATCATCCGGATCCTGGTGTTCCTCGGGCACGCGTACTGTTCGCCCTCCCACACCGTGAACAGAGCGTCGTCTGCCGTGGATTCGGTCCACATGAACGTCCCATCGTGCATCACACGTTGTTCACCCATGCGTTTGCTTGCCGGCGGCAGCGCACCGACGCGGACGGCCGGCATGTACGTCCGTAGGTATGCCGTCTTGATCATCCGGTGAGCCTACGCCCTTTGTCCGGGCTGAGTAGCCGGGTCCGGTGTCACTATCATGTGTGGGTCCGCACACGGGTAACCGCACGAATCACCGGAGGCCTGTCTTGGGAGTATTCGAGACGATCGGCACGGAGTCACACGAGTCCGTGCACTTCGGTGTAGACAACGCATCGGGACTCAGGGCGATCGTTGCCATCCACAGCACCGCTCTTGGCCCTTCTCTCGGTGGGACACGCTTCTATCCGTACCCCGATGAGCATTCGGCGCTGGTCGATGTTCTTAGACTGTCCAAGGGCATGACATACAAGGCAGCCGCCGCGGGGCTGGCCCAGGGCGGAGGCAAAGCGGTCATCATCGGTGACCCTGACAAGATCGGAAGCGACAACCTGTTCCGCGCATATGGGCGCTTCATCGAAGGACTCGCCGGCCGCTACATCACCGCTGAAGATGTCGGGACGACCGTTGGGAACATGGAGATCGTTGCCACCATGACATCATTCGTCAGCGGACTTCCGATCGAGAGCGGCGGGTCAGGCGACCCATCACCCGCAACCGCCCGAGGAGTCGTGGCCTCCATCAAAGCCGTGGGAGATCACCTGTGGGGAACGAACGATCTTCACGGCCGAAGAGTTGCAGTGAGGGGAGTCGGCAAAGTCGGCTACGCCCTAGTCGAAATGCTGGCTTCTCTCGGTACCGAACTCATCGTTGCGGACGTCAACGAGAAGGCAACAGATGCAGTGGCGAGCGACTTCGGAGCAAAGATTGTCACCGTCGAAGAGATCCACAAGGTCGACTGCGACGTCTATTCACCGTGCGCACTTGGAGCAGACCTCAACGAAACGACCATTCCCCAGCTCCGCTGCACTGCGGTCGTGGGCTCAGCCAACAACCAACTGGCGGTGGCTGGCGACGCTGAGCGGCTGGCACGTCGAGGAATCCTCTATGCCCCCGATTTCGTCGTCAACGCCGGCGGAATCATCAACATCGCCGCTGAGACCGATGGGTACTCGGTCGAGAAGTCGAATCGAATGGTGGACAACATCTACAACAACCTCGCCGAGATCCTGAATACATCAGATCGACTGGGAGTCAGCACCGAGGCAGCAGCAGAACACGTTGCAGAGACACGAATCGAGGCGGCATGGAAACAAGGAGATGAATCGTGACGTTGGGACTCGATAGCGTGATCGATCACACCGCACTCGGCCTCAGCGATGACGACCTGATCGACCTGCATCGCAAGATGCTGCTCGCGCGGAAGATCGATGAGCGCATGTGGGCCCTCAACCGTCAGGGTCGGGTTCCCTTCGTGGTCTCGGTTTCGGGACACGAGGCGACGCAGGTCGGTGCCGCATCAGCGATCGACCCTTCGAAGGACTGGTCGATGCCGTACTACCGAGACGTTGCATATGTCCTCGCCCTTGGCATGTCGGCCCAAGACGTGTTCGCAGGTGTGTTTGCCAAAGAGTCAGACCCATCGAGCGGCGGGCGGCAGATGCCGAATCACTGGTCGGAGCCGGACCTCAACATCTTCACCCAAGGATCGGTCATCGGCGTCCAGTACCCCCAGGCATGTGGCGTTGCCTACGAGTTGAAGCGCAGCGGCAGCGACGCCGTGGTCGTCGTCGACGGTGGCGAGGGATCCACATCTGAAGGTGACTGGCACGAAGCCATGAACTTCGCGGGTATCCACAAACTCCCCGTCATCTTCTTGATTCAGAACAATCTCTACGCCATCTCGGTACCTGCAGCTGAGGAATTCGCCGGCCAGATCGCAGACAGGGCGGTCGGATATGGCATGCCCGGTATTGTTGTCGACGGAAACAACGTGCTCGAGGTTTACGGCGCAATGTCTGCGGCTGTGGACCGAGCCAGAGCAGGGGAAGGTCCAACGCTCATTGAAGCAAAGACCTATCGGTACTACGCCCACACATCGGACGACGATGACAAGCTCTATCGAAGCCGAGAAGAAGTTGAGCTCTGGCGGCGCAAGGACCCGATCCCCAACTTCAGGCAGTACCTCGTCGAGCAGAGGATCCTGACCGAGGCCCTTGAACAGGAGATCGAGGCAGCCGTTGTTGACGAGATTGCTGCCGCCGTCAAAGCGACAGAGTCGTCGCCCGATCCATCGGATCCGTTCAGTCATGTGTTCGTCAACGACATCGTCCCAACTCATCCGGTGACAACCGTTGAGCAAGAGCCAGAAGGGGAAGACGGAAACCTGATCACAGCGATCAACAAATCCATGCATGACCTCATGTCCGACCACGAAGACATGATCGTGTTCGGTGAGGATGTTGCAGATCCGAAAGGCGGAGTCTTCAAGGCTACGAAGGGTCTCACGGACACGTTCGGTGATGAGCGCTGTTTCAACACACCGATCGCAGAGGCGCTCGTGATCGGGTTGGGCATCGGGACCGCAGCGTCAGGTACGAAGACGCTCGCAGAGATCCAGTTCGCTGACTTCATTCACCCCGGATTCGATCAAATAATCTCAGAGATGGCACGCACCCACTACCGTTCAAACGGTCGCTGGTCACTGCCCATGACCATCCGCAGCCCCTATGGCGGCGGGATCCACGGTGCGCTGTACCACTCCCAGTCGATCGAGGTGTTCTACACCCATGTCCCGGGGATCAAGGTTGTCATCCCCTCGACGCCTGCAGATGCGTATGGCCTGTTGCGCTCTGCGCTTGAGGACCCCGATCCCGTCATGTATCTCGAACCGAAGAAGCTCTATCGCCTGTCAAAGGGTCCGATCCCTGAATCTGGTTACTCCGTCCCGCTCGGAAAGGCCGCCCTGCGTCGCGTCGGCAGTGATCTCACGATCATCGCATACGGCACGATGGCGCACTTCTCGGTAGAGGCAGCGGATCTGCTCGCAGAGCAAGGCATCGACGTGACAGTGCTCGACCTGCGGTCACTCAAACCGCTCGACTGGCCCTCCATCGAGGCAGCGACCCAACGCACTTCCAAGGTGTTGATCGTGCACGAGGACAACCGATTCCTCGGGTACGGTGCGGAAGTCGCGGCGCAGATCTCTGAGAAGGCGTTCGAGTGGCTCGATGCACCCGTGATGCGGTACACCGCGCCGGATGTCCCGAACTTCCCGTTCGCTGCATCGCTCGAGAAACAGGTGATGCCGTCCGTTGAGGGCATCGTCGAGCATGCCGAAGCGTTGCACCGCTGGTGAGCGACACGTCTCCCTTCGAGGATGAAGACCAATCCAGCGGGTCGGGGCGAGTGAGCCTGCAAATCCCGCGTGGGTGGAGTCACCTAATCTCACCTCATGCACATCCGCGAAGCCACTCCAGAGGACATTCCTGAGATCGTTGGCTTCACCACGGATACCTTCGAGTGGGGTGACTACGTCCCTGAGATGATCGGCGAGTGGATCGACGATCCCTCCGGCGTTGTCATGGTTGCTGCTGACGGCTCTGGCATAACCGGAATTGCACGTGTAGTGATTCTCTCCCCCACAGAAGCATGGTCACACGCTGCGAGGATTCGGCCCGACCGACGAGGCGAAGGCATCGCCGGACAGCTCGCAGACGTGCTCCTCGAATGGGCTCGTGACCACGGTGCCCTCATCGTTCGTCTCCTTGTCGAAGACGACAATGACGCCTCCATCAGGCAGGTCGCGAAGAAGGGTCTGCGAAGGGTCACGACCGTCATCAGGGGGTGGCGAACGATCGGAGACGCGACACCGAACCCTGAGGGCAACGGAGGTCGACGCACACCGGCATCCTTCATCGCACGCCCCGTAAAGGCAGCCGATGCACCGATGCTCGCCGCGGCATGGTCCTCATCTTTGTGCGGTCGACCGCTGAGGGGTCTGGTCGCGGACGGTTGGAGGTTTCACACCCTCACCGAGCCTGACCTTGTCGCGTCTGCCCGAGACGGTGGTCTGTGGGAGATCGGCTCTTCGTGGGCAGTGACTCGCCACGATGAGACGACTTTCGGTGTCCCCCTCCTCGACACCGGTCCGGACGAAGCTTTCGACGTGATCAGTTCCCTCATCGACGTCGCCAACGAGCGTGGCGCAGAATCGTTCTGGATATGGCTCGCAGACATCGACTGGCTGATCCAGGCCGCAAGACGCGCTGGCTGTGATGTGACCGCAAACGGAATCTGGGTCTACAGCCTGTAACGCGTCACCTTCACGGGTTCACTACTGGTCCCCCTGGAAAGAGGACAGACTTCTTGCGTACAACTCGATGGGGTGCCTGATCTCATGCCGTTCGTCCAGGTAGCGGCGGAGCTGCATCTCACATCCTGCGTTGGCCGATGCCACAAGTGCCGCACCTGTCGCCTCTACCGCGGCAGCCTTGCTCCGGCCGAGCTCAGCGCTCGTGTCTCGATGGTCGATCAGGTACGTTCCGGCAGCGCCACAGCACAGGCCGCCTGGATCGGCTTCGAGCACGCTGTAACCAGCAGCTCGGAGAATCATGCGGGGCTCACTGACAATCCCCTGTCCGTGTTCGAGATGACATGGGTCCTGGATTGCAACCTGCTCTCCGTTCTCAGGCAACCGTGGCAATCGCCCATCCTCTATGGCAGCCGCGACGACCTCTGTGACATCTCGCACCTTGTGGCCGAACTCCGAATCGGCCTTCAGATGTGCACCACACCCAGCAACGTTCACGACGATGACGTCAGAATCTCGAAGGGCTTCGCGGTTCCTGGCTGACATGACTTCGGCGTCTCGCGGAAACCCATCATGAGCCGCAAGGGCTCCACAACATGTCTGGCTCGACGGGGCATCGATGCGGTACCCCGCTGCAAGGAGCACCTCGATCGTTGCCCCGTGGATGTCGGAGAACCACGCATCGGCAACACAGCCAACGAAGAGAGTCGCCGTGGGTGCTTCACTCTGACCCCAGCTCCCACCCCGTGCCGATCGGTGGGGTAGAGGTATCTTGCGGAGGCCCGGGTTCGGTAGACCGAGTCGCTGCCCCACTCCAATTGCGATAGAACCCGTCCGCAGGAACACCGGCTTCGTGAGTGCTGTGGTTACCAGGAACCGGCGAAGAGGAGTGCCGGTGGATGGCATCTGAGCCTTCACCTCTGCGGTCGCACTCTCGATGATCTGTCCGAACGGCACCAGCGACGGACAAGCCGTCTCGCACGCACGGCACTGCAGACAGAAGTTGACGATCTCCCCGAATCGGATGTCGACGCCAAGCGCACCCGTGTCCACGGCATCGATGGCTGCGAGACGACCGCGCGGTGATGCGGTCTCGTCACCCGTGAGGCGGTACGTTGGGCACACGGGCAGACACAGACCGCATGTGACACATGCATCGAGATCGACACGTTGGGGCGGATGTGTGGTGACCCAGCCCATCAGATGCCCTCGAGGAGTACGCCGGGATTGCACACTCGATCCGGATCGAAGAGCTCCTTCAGGCGGCGTTGGATACGGATGGTCCCTGGGGTCCTCCCCCACCTTGAGACTTTCGCGCCCAGTGGGCCGTGTTTCTGTATCACGAGTGACCCACCCACAGACTCCGCCCATGTCCTGAGGTCAACGATCGAGGACTCGTCGATCTCGTTCCAGCCGACTTCCACGACCCCGACGCCGTGCTGTGCAACAAACCGTGACACGCCCGTGCTGCGCACCCGGCGGATCGTTTCGTCCACAAGACGCGACGGAACATTCACTGAGACCATCACGGACTCATCGATCACGTCTGGCCAGTTGAAACCCTCAGAGGCTGACCCGTCGAAGGACGGGGACTGTGCACGCGAGACATACACAAAGCCGCCCCTCTCGGTCTCGAGTGCAGCGATCGGCTGATACAACTCCCTGCGAATCGAGCCAGGATCGTCGACGCTCATGGTTCTCTGCGCTGAATCCTCTGGCCAGAGCTTGAAGGAGACGTCGGCGATGAAACCGAGTGCACCGTACGAGCCCGTCACCAACCGCGAAACGTCGTACCCGGTGACGTTCTTGACGAGTTGTCCACCAGCACGCACAACCTCCCCGTAGCCCGTGACGACGGTCACACCAATCACCCTGTCCCTCGTTGGACCGTACCGGTGTCGTCTGTACCCTGACGTACCGCAAGCAACGACACCACCAACAGTTCGGTCGGGCACCGTCTCCGGCAGAACGGCAGTGTGCCCATGCTTCCCGAGGATGTCGTCGAGTTCTGCAAGAGTCGTTCCTGCTCGCACGACGATCGTCAGATCGTCGGGTCTGTAATCCACGATGCCTGTCAGCTGTTCTGTCGACACCACTGTGTGATCGCCGGGTGGGGGAACGGACCCTGAGCCCATGAACCAGAGGGGCCTCGAATCGCTCCTCGCATCTCGGATCAGATCGGCGACCTCGCCGGTGGATGAGGGGGCAACCCTGTTCACAGCCGCACACCGTTCGCATCGAAGCAGCGCGAACCCTCAGGAAGCACTTTGGAAGGGTTCATCATCCCAGCATCGTCGAAGGCCTCACGCACCCGCGCTTGAGCATCGAGGTCGACGTCTGAGAACACAAGATGCATGAGGTTTCTCTTCTCGAGTCCGATGCCATGTTCTCCCGAGAGGGATCCGCCAGCCTCGATCGACACCTCGACCATCTCGCGGGCAGCAGCCTGTACCTTGTCCAGCATCCCCGGCTCCTTGGCGTCGAACGCAACAAGGGGGTGCAGGTTTCCATCGCCGGCGTGGAAAACGTTGAGCATCTGCAGTTCGTAACGCTCACCGATCTCGTAGATCTTCGTCATCACATCGACGAGTGCAGTGCGCGGCACCACAGTGTCGTGGAGGTAGTAGTCGGGCGCAGTCTGGGCAACAGCGCCGAACGCAGCCTTGCGCCCCTTCCAAAGGAGCGCACGCTCCGCAGCGTCGATCGCTACGCGGATATCTGTTGCTCTGTGGGCGCCACCGGCCGATCGGATCACCTCGACGCCGGCTTCGACCGATGCCGTTGTTCCAGTGACCTCTGCAAGGAGGACGGCTCCGGCATCCGTCGGGTATCCCGCGTGCACGAAGTTCTCAACAGCCCTGACCATCGGTTGATCCATGATCTCGAGCGCTGCCGGGATGAGACCAGAAGCGATGATCCCTGACACGGTCGCGGAAGCATCCTCGATGGTCGGGAACCCCATGAGGATCGTTGCAACATCTGGTGCATTCTCTGTGAGTCTGACAAGCACGTCCGTGATGATCCCAAGCGTGCCCTCGGAACCAATGACGACCGCACGAAGGTCGAGTCCTGGTTGATCGGGGGCCTCGCTCCCGACGGTGACGATGTCCCCATCTGCGGTTACGAGCTCGATGGCGAGGATGTGCGCAATCGTGGTGCCGTCGGCAAGGCAGTGAGGACCGCCGGCGTTGGTTCCAACGTTGCCCCCGATCGTGCACGCCTGCTGGGAGGACGGGTCAGGGGCAAAGTGAAGGCCGATCGACTCGAGATGATTCGAAAGATCAAGGTTGATGACACCTGGCCCGACCCACGCAGTGCGGCCGATCTCGTCCACATCACTGATCTCGTTGAGCTTCGTGAGCACGACGAGCAACCCGGCCTTCGCGGGCACAGCTCCGCCTGCAAGACCGGTCCCGGCACCACGAGGCACGATGGGGGTGGCGTATCGCCGAGCGATCCGAACAACAGCAGAGACCTCCTGGACGGTCTCAGGCAACACCGCTGCGATCACATCACCTCTGGTGACTCCTGCGTCCTTCGAGAACACTGCCAGATCGAGGGGATGGTGACGAACCCTCTCGGACCCGAGCAGTGTGGTGAGTTCGTCGATCAATGTCATGGACGGAGGCTACGAGCGATCGGATCGCTCTGGACGGATCCCACTTGTGGCAAAGACGCGGTGCTGCACCGTGAGTTCCTCGGAGAACTCGCTGGCGAGAAGATCAGCCAACTCAGCATCGAATCGCTCGACCTGGTTGGTGTTCAGCGCTGATCCAACGCCGTTGCAGGTGCGAATACGGCCCCGCCAGGCCTCGTGGGAGAAGGTCACGTCGACCACGTAGCTGAAGCTCTCAACCTGTTCGAACCCGCCACGATCGAGTACTTCAACATGCTCAGGGTGCACGCCGCGCCACCCACCCTTCGACCAGCCCGGGTTGTGCTCAAGTATGAGGTCCTCCGTGGAAAGGGCAACTGTGCCAGGGAGGGGCAGATAGCTGAAGGCGCAGATGATCAGACGTCCGTCCGGGGCCAGCACACGAACAGCTTCACGGAGAGCAGCATCCGAGTCGAACCACCACCAGCACTGGCCGGCGCTCACAACGTCGAAGCTGGCTCCGTCCTGACCTGTACCTTCAGCGCGCCCATCAACGAATCGAACGCGCAGTTCTCGGTCCCGCGCATGCTCCCGTGCCACGTCGAGCAGCTCCGGGGCGACGTCGAGACCGGTGACTTCGAGCCCTCGTGCCGCGAACCCGAGGGCAAGTGTCCCCGTGCCGGTCCCGAGGTCCAAGGCACGCTGCCCCGCTTCGATCCATCCGTCATCTTCCAGCCTATCGAGAAAGCTCTCAGGGAATCCGGGCCGGAATCGCTCGTAATCGACGGCCCTCTGACCGAGTCGATGACACGGTTCTCGTGATCGTTCAATTCATCACCTCCGCCTCACCAAACCTACTGCCGTGTCATGACAGAAGCGGTCGTTCGCACCGTCGTCATGCGATCGACTGGCGCTCCCCGGTCGCAGCATGCCTAGGCGGATCCCCAACCACCGCCGCCCGGTGTGAGGACACGAAGTTCGTCTCCGGGCTCGACCTCGATGGTGCACTTGGATGAGAGCTGCTCGCGGTCTCCGTTGGCATGTATCAGCCAGTCCTCGCCAACAGCACCGGCATCACCTCCCGAGAGCCCCCAAGGCGCCGTGAGGCGGCGCTCACCCATGAGGGACACCGTTGCTGCCTCGTTGAACCGGATGCCACGTTCGATGCCATCACCACCCCGGAATTCGCCTTCGCCACCGCTGCCCGTTCGGAGCTTGTACCGGGTGACCATGAATGGATAATGCGACTCGAGTGACGTGATCGGCGTGTTCTTGGTGTTCGTCATGCCCGTCTGGATACCGGACTGGCCATCACGCCTCGGCCGTGCACCCTGCCCCCCAGCGACTGTCTCGTAATAGGCGAAACCGTCGTTGCCGATCAGGACGTTGTTCATCGTGCCCTGACCTGCGGCAGGCACTCTGTCCGGCGCAAAAGTTGCCAACGCACCAAGGATCACGTCGGAGATCCGCTGAGAAGTCTCGACGTTGCCGGCTGCGACAGCGACCGGAGGTGCAGCGTCGACGATCGATCCCGGTCGGGTCACAAGATGAAGGGGCCGGTGGGCGCCGCCGGTTGCAGGAATCGTTGGATCGGTTGCAACACGGACCGCATAGGAGAGACACGATTCCGTAACTGCACGAACGGCGTTTATGTTCCCCCGCACTTGGTCTGACGATGCCGAAAAGTCGGCCGTGAGCTCTTCATGATCAATGGTGACCGTGGCGACGATCGGGAGGAGTTCGCCCTTCCACTCCATATGATCGGTGAATGACGAGGTCCCGTCAGGCAACGCAGCGATCGCAGCACGCATACGACGCTCGCCGTAGGTCATCAGCGAGGCCGACATCGTTGCGTGGGCGTCGGTTCCGTAGGTCTCGATGAGCAACCCGAGACGAAGTGCTCCAGCTTCATTCGCTCCGAGCTGCGCAGCAAGGTCGCCACGTCTTTCAATCGGCGTGCGGGTCGCCGCAAGGAACGGCTCGATGAACTCCTCGGTCCAGACCGACTTGCGCACGGCCACCATCGGCGGGATCACGACGCCTTCCTGGTCGACACGGGTCGCATGGGCCGGCATCGATCCTGGAGCCTCTCCTCCGACGTCGGCGTGATGGGCCCTGTTGCCGACCCACGCCACGAGTCTGTTCCCAACGTGGACAGGGCGGACGAGGGTGAGGTCGTTGAGGTGGGTGCCCCCGCAGAAGGGATCGTTGACAGCGTACTGGAGGCCAGGCCGTGGATCCGACCCGAACCTATCGATCACCGCTGCCACCGAGGCAGGCATCGAGCCGAGATGGACGGGGATGTGCTCAGCCTGGGCAAGCATCTCCCCATCTGGTGTGAATATCGCGGCCGAGCAGTCTGCTCGTTCCTTGATGTTCGGCGAGAACGCCGTCACTCGCAGTACGACGCCCATGTCTTCCGCGATGCTCGACATCTGGCTTCGCATCACCTCGAGCGCTATCAGGTCCATCGTCACCATGTCACCTCTAACGCGCCAGATTCGTGCACAACCGCAGTATCGGTGGAGGCGAGAAACGTGGTCGATTCGACCTCTTCGATGATCGCCGGTCCCCGAATCGCATCACCAACCTCGAGCGCAGCCCTGTCCACAACGAGTGCAGACACCGTCCCCTCTCTGGCGCCGACATCGCGGCGACGATCGGATCGCTGCGCAGTGGGCTCCCAATGGGAGACATCGTCGATCGTCAACACAGGGGTGGCAACGCCAACACCTCGCATCGCAACGATCTCGATCGCATCTTCGGATCTGACGAATCCGTTGCGCGTCAGATGAATGCTTTCGAATCTTGCACGCACGTCTCCCAGACCATCACCGCGACTCCACGAGACCGAGATCTCATGGGCCTGCCCGAGGTATCGCGTATCGACAGAGAACGAGACCATCACGTCAGCGAAACCAGCCCGCTTCAGAGCACGAAGTATCTCAGCGTTCAGGTCGTCTGCGGTTTCGCCGATGTATCCGAAGTCCTCGTCGCTCACGAGAACCGATCGAACCGCATCAGATCGAGGAGGAGCAAGGAGCAGGCCAAGCGCCGAAAACACACCTCCGAAGGGTGGTATGACCACCCCGGCCATGCCAAGCGATCGAGCAAGTGAAGTTGCGTGCAGACCGCCTGCACCACCAAAGGCAACGAGATGCGCGCCGCGCGGATCGCTCCCCTTCTCCACAGACACGGTCCTGATGGCACCGGCGATCACCTCCTCGGTGATCTGCAGGATCCCAAGCGCCGTTTCGACACCTGACAGTCCAAGGTGGTCCGCAAGCACCCCGATGGCTGCGTCAGCCAGGGCAGGATCGAGGTCAAGGCGGCCGCCGAGCTTCGTGCCGGACGCTATCCGGCCGAGCACGACGTTCGCATCGGTTACGGTTGCCTCCATACCCCCTCGTCCGTAGCAGGCAGGTCCCGGATTCGCTCCGGCGCTTCGGGGCCCCACTCGCAAGGCACCACCGGGATCGATCCAAGCGATCGAACCACCACCCGCACCAACGGTGTGCACGCCAACAGATGGAAGACGACACGCGTACCCGTCGATGCTGCGCTCGTGGGAGACCTCGATGACCCCATCTTCGATACGGCAGACATCGGTCGACGTTCCGCCCATATCGAATGAAACGATCCGATCGTGGCCGAGTTCGTCCGCAAAGGCTGCCGCAGCGACCACGCCACCTGCCGGTCCGGAGAGGAGAATCGCCGCAGGGGAGTGCCGAGGCGTCTGCGACGGCCATCAGCCCTCCCGATGACCGCATCACGCCGAGACTTCTAACCGTGCCCGACTCCATGAGCCGTTTGTCGAGTGCCGTGAGATAGGTCGCGATGATGGGTGACAGATAGGCGTTGAGGACCGTTGTCGAGATGCGCTCGTACTCCCGAAACTCGCCCGCAACGACATGTGAGAGACTCACGGCCATATCGGGTCTCCGGGCAGAGATCACCGAGGCAAGCTTCTGCTCCCTGTCTCGGTCGACATGTCCCTTGACGAGGGCAACTGCGATCGCGTCTGCATCCGGCACTGTGGACAGCGAATCACCATCGACCCCGATCCGCATCGAACGGTCGACGAGGGGTTCAGGGCGGTCGGCGTATGGGTCGTACAGCGAAGGCCGATCCTGTCTCGCGATCTCGATGATGTCCTCGAAACCTGAGTCGGTCACAAGTGCCGTGCGAGCACCTTTCCGCTCAAGAAGTGCGTTCGTCGCAACGGTGGTTCCGTGTACGAAGACATCCACGGTCGATCCGCATGCAAGCTCATCCATGCCGACAGCGATACCGTCCTCCTGGTGCTCCGAGGTGGGGATCTTCGCCGTTGTGACCTTGCCGTCAACGACGAGCACCAAGTCGGTGAATGTGCCTCCGACATCAGCACCGAGCATCATCGGTGACCACCGCTACGATTCTGTTTCAGCGATGGAAGGACCACAATGGGCATCACCGTTGAGACAACGCCGAACCCGCGAGCGATGAAATTCAATGTCGGCGCACCTGTTGGTGGGACCGCGACAGCAACGAGCGCAGACGGCTCCGATGAGCGGATCGCTCCCTTGTTCGATATCGATGGTGTCATGTCGGTCTTCATGACAGCAGATTTCGTGACCGTGACGCGAACCGAAGATGCTCGATGGGATGAGATCGTGCCAGAAGTGGTTGCGGTGCTCGGCCGGACATTCGATTGAGGAGCCCGACCGCTGACGAATCGATGACTCCGCAGTGTCTCGGTTCTCGTGCCGTCAGTTCTCGGTATTCGGGAGAGAATCGACGGTGACCAGGCTTCCCGTTCTCACCACGGAAAGGATCACGGTGACCACGGGGTCCCTCACGAATCCTTCGGCGGTCTCTCTGATCGCGCGGTAAGCGACGGTCACCTTGGTCTCTCCGCTCGGCATGACCTCTGTTTCGATCGTCTTTGCCCACTCAACGAACGTCACAGGTTCATCTGCTGTTTCATGCGGAATCGCTTCGAATGCGAGACCTGGCGAGATGGACGCTTTGATCGAGCGGACGGTTTCGTCCGACCCATCCCTCGTGTACCAATCTATGACGAACCACTCTGCCGTGACCTCCACCAAACGGTCGTTCGCCTGTGCCGTTGGCGGCTCTTCCGCCCGGAGGTCTGCTTCAGCGATCACCATCGAAGTCGGTGGTGTCGACTCAACGATCATGACAGGCGGATCTTCAGCGATCACCGCCGGAGGGGTCACCGGCTGGGGACTCCCGCTGAGGAGTCGCATGCCGAGCAATGCCACAACCAGCACGCCAACGATCCCGACGGCAAGGTAGATCCTCTTGTCTATGCCATCGGCTTGCTTCGCAACAAGGCTCGCCCACGGGATCTCCTCGAACTCTTCAGATTCCATGTTCACCTCCCAGGTAGTTGGAACACTTGACCGGGAAGGATCAGATTCGGGTCATCACCGATGAGGTCGCGATTCAGTTCATAGATGGATCGCCAGAGATCTGAGATGGCTCCGCCTGCCGGTGCGCTGTCGTCAGACGACAGGAGTCCCCGAGCGATCTTCCAGAGCGAGTCGCCTGGTTCCACCGTATGTGTGGTCCGACCCGCATTCGCCATCGGACGATGGGCCACTGTGACGATGCCCGACGTGTTGACAACAGATGTGTCCTCAGCCATCTGCACCATCCGGTAGCTTGGCGGGCCAACGCTGCTCTCTGCAGAGCCTGCTCTCGCAACTCCGGCAACCAGGACGACCGAGATGGCCAGCGCAAGGAACCGCCTCCCGACAGGAAGCACGACCCCGACATGGGAGAGTGCTGAGAACGCGGGATGCACAACGGTCCCAGTGAGCCACAGGCAGAGGACGCCGGCGAGATAGAGCACGAATACGGAAGCGGGATCCATGAAGTCACCGTGTCAGATCCCGGAGCCCGATTCAAGACTTACGACTTCCGAGTTCCTACTTCTGACTTCCGAGGCTCTCAGCCTCCGATATAGCTCATCTCGACCTTCGGCATCCCAAGGGGGGTCCCACCGCGGAGTTCGGAATAGCGGTCATCGCGTCTGGTCCACGTCTGTTCGATGATGTCGCCGATCTCATCATCTGATGCGTTGGACCGGAGCGGGGCTCGCAGATCGGTACCGTCCGTTCCGAAAAGACACGTGTAGAGCTTGCCCTCGGCTGAGAGGCGCAGTCTTGTGCAGTCGCCACAGAAGGGCGATGACACAGACGATATGAAACCGACCTCACCGGCACCATCGGTGAATCGATAACGGGTCGCCACCTCTCCCTGGTAGTTCGCATCGACAGGCTCAATCTCCCAGTGCTTCGAGATGAGCTCGACCAACCGGGCTGACGGTACGACCTCCTCGAGATTCCAGGAGTTCAATGTTCCGACATCCATGAATTCGATGAATCGAACGGTATGTCCCGTCCCGCGGAAGTGTTCCAGAATCGGGACGATCTCGCCCTCGTTCCAGCCACGGCGCACGACAGTGTTGATCTTGATCGGATCGAGACCGACATCTGCCGCCATGTCGATAGCTTCGAGTACGGTTGCCACGGGTACATCGGTGTCGATCATCTTTCGGAACAGATCGTCATCCATTGCATCAAGGCTCACGGTCACCCTGTCCAGACCGGCTTCCTTGAGCCGTTCGGCTTCACGGGTGAGGAGAAGAGCGTTCGTTGTCATCGCAAGGTCATCGACCTCGTCAAGTGATGAGAGCATCTCTACAAGGCGGTGCACCTTGGACCGCAGCAGCGGTTCCCCACCGGTTAGGCGAACCTTGCGCACGCCGAGATCTGTCGCGAGTCGCGTGATCCGTCTGATCTCTCCATAACTGAGGATCGAGGAACGATCGAGATATTCGTGATCGTCGTACACAGCACGTGGCATGCAGTAGACACACCGGAAGCTGCACCGGTCGGTAACCGAGATACGAAGGTCGCGCATGGGACGTTTGCGCTTGTCAGTGACCATCCGGTAAAGGTACTCCCTATCGATTCCTTCGGTCAGGTAACAAGTGAGAGAAACTCGCTTCTGGTGCGTGCATCCGAGCGGAAAGTCCCCCGCATGGCGCTCGTGACCATGTTCGACTCCTGCTTCTGGACACCTCGCATCATCATGCAGAGATGCTTTCCCTGCATGACCACGCCCACTCCGTACGGGTCGAGCACATCGGACATCGCGTCCGCCACCTCGTTTGTGAGGCGCTCCTGCACCTGAAGCCTTCGGGCGAACACGTCTACGATTCTCGCGATCTTGGATAAACCGATGATCTTGCCCTTCGGAATGTATCCGACGGTCGCAGTCCCGAAGAAAGGCAGCATGTGGTGCTCACACATTGAGTAGTACTCGACATCACGCACCACGACCATCTCCTCAGCACCTTCAGCGTCGAAGATCGCATCGTTCACGACCTCTTCGACCGATGACCCATATCCGCTCGTGAGGAAATCCATCGCCTTTGCCACACGTAATGGCGTGCGCTGAAGCCCTTCACGCTCGGGATCCTCACCCAGCTCGACGAGCTGATCACGAACGAGCGACTCGAGGCGTGGCGCGTAGACAGTTTCGACGTCATCGAAGTCTGCGATCGCTCGCGTCGTGTATGGAGTGGAGAGCTTGATCGCCATGTTGGGGACGACCTCCGGGTGTTCGTCTTGAAGGGAGTCAGCAATTTCGACCGTGGTCCTGCCCGAAACGGGATGGACCCGCCTCGGGGAGACCTCGGCCACGGGGCCGGCGATGTATGCCTCTGTCTCAGCATCGGGATCCGGGATTGACCAGCCGTCGAAATCCTCGACCAGGTCCCCGTAGTAGATGATGTCGAGATCAGCCGTTCGAGGAGCGTTCGGGTCGTCTGTTCGGACACGACCGAGCTCATCCTCGATCTGGTGAAGTCGCTCCCGCAGAGACTCAGGCCCGAGCGTGGTCGTCACGAGTACCGCAGCGTTGTAGAAGTCCGGCGCATCCTGGGGGCCGCCAACCGCTTCGGTCTCGTAGCACGTGCTCACGGCACGAACTGTGATCCCGGGCTGACGGCGCAGCTTTCGAATCGATTCGGGCAGGCACAGCTCCTTTTCGAGGTTCGACCCCGCGAGAATGACGGCTTCAGCGACGTGACTATCGGGTGGCATGTTCCCTCCTTCTACGGGTCCAGGAGTGCGCAGAACAGTACCTGTCGGCCGTCGGCATCATTGAACACACCCCTAGTCAACGCGCGAGCGCCTGACCGTAATCCCGACGGATTCAGCATGCCGAAGCGCTCCCGGCTTCTCGACGGTCACCTCGACCTGTTGGACCCTCTGGTCGTACAGGCAGATGTCTGCGATCTCTTGCACAAGTCGTTCAACGAGCATCGGTTGGCCCTCTTCGATGTGGAAGATGATCGCCTTGGCGACCGTTCGGTAGTTCACGGCGTCCGCAATGTCATCCGAGGCGGCAGCTCCGCGAGTGTCCACCCAGAGCGTTGCGTTGACCCTGATGTCCTGCTTGTTGACACGTTCTTCCGGATTGATCCCGATGATGCCTGACACAACGAGATCGGTTATGTGGATCTTGTCCATGGAGGAAACGTAGTACGCAGCATGTGTCACGTGGTACGAAACACCGAGCGGGGTGGATGTCAGCAGCACGATCAATTGGGCATTCTGTCTACTATAGTAGACACTCTGTCTATCAATAGTGAGAGTGCGATGAAGAGCGAAGACCCAATTCCTGTGATCGATGTGCAGAATCTTCGAAAGTCCTTCGGTGCTGTCGAGGCTGTGAAAGACCTGAGCTTCAACGTGAAACCTGGTGAAATCCTCGGCCTCCTCGGCCCCAACGGTGCCGGAAAGACCACGACGATCAAGATGCTCACCACGCTGACACAGATTGACGGGGGCGACGCCACGATCGGTGGGTTCGACGTGCGAACCCAGCCAGATGAGGTACGGCAGTTGATCGGTGTCGCCGGACAGTCGGCAGCGGTGGATGAGAAGCTGACAGCTCGCGAGAATCTGGATCTGTTCGGTCGCCTCTACAAGATCCCGCGAGCCGAACGGCGCCAGAGAATCGAGGAACTCGTCGAGCAGTTCGACCTTGGCGAATTCGCCGACCGACCAGCCAGCTCGTACTCAGGTGGTGAGCAGCGAAGGCTCGACATAGTGGCGGCGCTCGTCGCAAGACCGCCAGCGATCTTTCTTGACGAGCCGACCGCGGGTCTTGACCCACGGAGCCGAGTCGAGTTGTGGGACACCATTCGTTCACTTGCTTCCGATGGATCAGCGATTGTGCTCAGCACTCAGTATCTCGATGAGGCAGATCGCCTCGCCGACCAGATCTTGGTCATTGATCGAGGCCGGATCGTCGCGCAAGGGAGTCCGGATGAGCTCAAGCAGAATCTGGAGAGAGACGTGCTTGAAATCCATGTCGCAGACCGCACAGACCTGGACATCGCCCAAGATCTGCTCTCCTCGACCAACGGCATCGTCTCTGACGTTGAAGCGCTACGAATCGACATACGTGTTGGGAACCGGGCTGATGCCTCTCTCGAGTTGCTTCGGGTTCTTCAGGACGGCGGGGTCTCGATATCGAAGTTCCAACTTCGCCAACCAACGCTCGATGACGTGTTCCTGAGCCTCACAGGATCACATGCCGTAGAAACACCGGAGGACACAGAATGACGACCAAGGGCGTACGTTCTGAGTTCCCTCCGGTAGTGACCGACCCATCCGTCTTTCTTCGAATGGAGAGAGCCCGCCTTGACACGAGCACCGTGTTGTGGCGTGACATGATCCGCACGATGCGCCAGCCAGAAATGCTTGTGTTCGCGGTCACGATGGGTGTCTTCTTCCTGGTCCTGTTCAACTACATATTCGGGGGGGCCATCGGCGCTGGCACGGGCATCGACTACCTGCAATACCTCCTGCCGGGGGTTCTTGTAATCACGGCTCTCCAGGGAGCGCAACAGACCTCCATGGGGCTGGCCTCCGACCTTACTGAGGGTGTCAACGACCGTTTCCGTTCACTCCCGATGAGTCGATCAGCCGTGATCACGGGGCGAACAATTGCCGATGCCATTCGCAACGTTGCCGGGCTCACACTCGTGGGATTGGCCGGAATTCTCATGGGGTTCCGGTTCTCGTCCATTTGGGGGGCAGTGGTCGCTGTAGCTCTGGCAACTGGCATCGGATATGGGTTTTCGTGGCTGGGTGCGGCAATCGCCACCAAGGTAAAACAACCCGACATGGTTGGTATGTTGTCCATGTTCTGGCTGTTCCCGCTCATGCTCGCCAGTACCGCGTTCGCACCTGTCGAATCGATGCCTGGTTGGCTTCAGCCGTTCGTGAAGTATCAACCGATATCTACCGCGTCGGACGCTGTTCGTGGGCTCGTCAACGGAATGCCAGTCGGCGACGAGATCATCTTGTCGTTCTTCTGGATTGCTGCTCTACTCACTGTGTTCGTACCGACATCTGTTCGTCTCTATCGGAGGATGGACTAGTGGATAAAGAAGGATCGGCTGCCATCTCAACTGATTCAACGCTGCCAATCGATGACCGCATCATTCACGCGTCGCTCATCCTGATCAGCGAGCACGGCCTCGGTGGCGTGACGATGTCCCAGGTTGCCACTGCCGCCGGAGTGGCTCGCCAAACCCTCTACAACCACTACGGAGATATCGACAGCATCGTTGCCGCGACCATAGAACGGCATGACCGTCAAAGCATCGAGCTCCTCGAAGCCTCGCTTCAGATCGCCGAGTCGCCGATCGACAGACTCGGGCAGATGGTTCGGCACTTCGCGTCCATCGGCGCCCACGAACACCACTCGCATGATCTTCGGGGTGGCCTCGCAGCCGAGCTACGAGCCAGTCTTGGCGGATACCAGAATGTCGTAGAGGATCACATCTGGAGGATCGTCGACGATGGGCAGCAGACGGGGGACTTCCGCAAGGACCTCGTCCTTGAAATAGACACCGTCCTCGTTCGGGCACTTCTCGATGGAGTTCGGTGCCTTGCTGCGGATTCTCCCGATCAGGTAGCCACCGTCGCCGCCACGGGACTACGCACGATCGTCGCCGCGCTTCGATGAGCGCTCGAACGTTATAGCCGTTCACCTCCGTGGTGCCCCGTGCACTAGACCAAGTGCCCACCACCGTCTACGCGCACGATCTCGCCCGTGATGAAGTCGTTCTCGCAGAGGAATGCAACGGTGTCCGCAACGACTTGGGCACCACCGATACGCTGAAGCGGAAGCTCATCTGCGAGCCTCGCGGCATAGTCGTCTTCCTCGTTGGCTGGAGGCAGGACGACACCGAGCGCAACGGCGTTCACACGGATCTTCGGTGCAAGTGCGATCGCCGATGCCCTGGTGAGTGTGTCGATTCCACCTTTGGCAAGCATGTAGGAGATGTGTTTGCGATAGGGCCTCGTGGTTTTGACGTCGGTCACGTTCACGATTGCTCCGCCGAGATCATCGGGCACCTGTCTCGCGAAGGCTTGGGTGAGCATCAGGGGCGTGACGAGAGTGAGGTCCTGGGCAGCGTGGTAGCCCTCAAGAGTGACGTCGCTGATCGTGTCGAAAGGAAACGCCGAGGCGCTGTTGACCAGGATCGTCGGATTCGCAAGAGCCGTCGCCGCGGCGCCGATGAGGTCGGGTGCAGCTTGAGGGTTCGAGAGGTCAACGGAGCCGATGGCTGCGATGCCACCGGACTCAGCGATCTGAGCTCGCAGATCTTCTGCCGGACCGACAGACCGGTTGTAGTGGATGAACACGGCTGCACCGCGCCGGGCCAACTCCATGCAGATCGCTGCACCGACACGCACTGCGCCACCGGTCACGACTGCTGTTCTTCCATCAAGATCCATGACTGCATCGTAGCGAAGATGCCTGTCACAGACCGTTTCGTTCTATGCTCATCGGCGTGAGCAAGGAAGATCCGAAACCGGGCCGTTGGATACTCCCGATCGTCATTGCAGCATTGATCGGGTTCACCTATGTGTTCGTGAACGCACTCCCACCGGCAGATATCGCAGCGTCCACGACAACGACACTGCCCCCTACCACGACGACGATTGCACAGACAACCACGTCTTCAACCCTGCCAACTGACATCCTGGCTTTCCTTCAGGAGCTTGATCGGTTCGAGAACATGGCGAACGATCTCCAGACGGAGATGGATGAAGTGAACGACGCACGGGAGGACGGTGGCTCTGTCGCTGATGCCGAAGCCGGTTTCGAAGCTGTCAAGGATGGCGCACAGGAACTTGCAAACCAGGTTGCTGCAACGTCAGTACCTGATGTCTTCGCATCCGCCTGGCCGGACACGATCGCGGCCTCTCAAGACCTCGTGACCCAAGCACAGATCGTTATCGATGGGCTTCACGCCCCTGATGACGGAACCCTCCGGCGCGAGGCCGTTGCCGAATATGCAGTAGCGACCAATGCTTTCAACGATCAGCTCGACATCGTTCGAGACCTCACGCCGTAGGCGTGCGTTCAACATCAAGGAGTGCCTTTGATGAACGGGTGGATCCTCGCATCTGCAGTGATTCTCGTCCTTGGCCTCACTGCCTTCATGACGCACGTATTGCTCACGCAGTTCGAAAAACGGGGCTGGATCTACTACCGCTCGACAGACAAACCTGGTCACGAAGACTGAATGACGACCTCCCGATCGAGCGTCCCTTGTGCTCCGTGCTCCTATTGAGCCAGCTTCGAACACACCGTGTCAGTGATCAACGCGGCGACAACGTACGGATCTGCATTCGCGTTCGGACGACGATCCTCGATGTAGCCCTTCTTGTCCCTGTCGACCATCCACGGGATACGGACCGATGCTCCACGGTCCGATATACCGTATGAATACTCGGACCATGGTGCCGTCTCGTGCATCCCTGTGAGCCTTCGCTCGATGCCGGCACCGTAGCTGCTGCACGTGCTCCTGGGCCTTCTCGCCAAGCGCCTCACAAGCCGCGATGATCGGATCCCACCCCTCGCGCATCGCTCTCGTGGAGAAGTTTGTATGCATGCCGGCACCGTTCCAGTCACCCTGCACAGGCTTTGGCTCCAGAGTTGCCGAGATGTCGTAGTCCTCCGCAATGCGGTACAGGAGCCAGCGAGCAAGCCAGAGCTCGTCACCGACCGTAACGGTATCGGCCGGTCCGATCTGGAACTCCCACTGGCCGATCATCACCTCTGCATTTGTACCTGAGATGCTGAGCCCAGCTTCGATGCATGCCCAGGTGTGGTCCTCGACAATATCGCGACCCCAGATCTCGTCTGCCCCGATGCCGCAGTAGTAGCCACCCTGTGGGGCGGGGAAACCGCCGATGGGCCAGCCGTGGGGCCGCCCGTCCTTGTAGAACGTGTACTCCTGCTCCAGGCCGAACCATGGCTCCTGATCACCATATTTCTCGAGTGCGGCGACCGCGCCGGCGCGAGTGTTCGTCTCATGGGGTGTCATGTCGACATTGAGAACTTCGCACATGACGAGTACGTCATCGCCACCGCGAATCGGATCCGGAACGATCTTGACAGGGTTCAGGACGCAGTCGGACTGGTCTCCCGGAGCCTGCTCGGTCGAGGAACCATCGAAGCCCCAGATCGGGATCTCCTCCCCGTCAGGAAGAACTTTCGTCTTGGACCGCAGTAGGGCCGTCGGCTTCTTTCCGTCGATCCAGATGTATTCAGCGCGATACGCCATGGCTCCTGCCTTTCAGCCTTTTTCTCATGCAACCGGCGCACCAATGCGTCGGCCTTCGGTCACACGCTAGAACCGCACCGGTTTCCCTGCAGTAACCAGAGTGTGAACGCTCTGTTACATCACCCGATCGACGGTGGCGAAACTCCGAATATGCAATACGATGTCAGCAATCAGACGGCGGAGAATACATGGAACGTCAGAAAGAGTATGTCCTATCGACGGTCAAGGAGCGAGGTATCCGCTTCATCAGGCTGTGGTTCACAGACGTCCAGGGCTTCTTGAAGTCGTTCGCGATCACACCCGCCGAACTCGAACTTGCTCTCGATGAGGGGATGTCATTCGACGGGAGCTCGATCGATGGGTTCTCACGGACCCATGAAGCAGACATGCTCGCCAAGCCTGACCCGACAACGTTCCAGATCCTGCCATGGAAGAGCGGCGACTCAGGCGACGCTCGCATGTTCTGTGACATCGTCACGCCCGAAGGAGAGCCATTTGCAGGTGATCCACGGGGCGTGTTGCGACGCCAGCTCGAAAAGGCTGCCGAACTCGGATACAGCTTCTACGTCGCCCCTGAGATCGAGTACTTCTATTTCGAGGACTCGTCCGACGTTCCGAAGGTTCTCGACCGTGGTGGTTACTTCGACCTCACACCGCTCGACGTTGCCCAGGAGTATCGACGATCAACGATCATGGCGCTCGAAGCCCTCGGCATCCCCGTGGCCTTCAGCCATCACGAGGTGTCCCCTTCACAGCATGAACTCGATCTTCGCCACACCGATGCCCTGACCATGGCGGACAACATCATGACGACCCGCCTCACGGTGAAGGAGGTAGCCCTCGAACACGGCATCTACGCGACGTTCATGCCGAAACCTCTCGAGAAGTACGACGGATCGGGCATGCACCTCCACCTGTCTCTGTTTCAGGGCGACGAGAACGCCTTCCATGACGATTCGGGAGTCTACGATCTCTCGAAGGTCGCCCAGGGTTTCATCGCCGGGCTGCTCGAACACGCTGCCGAGATCACCGCAGTCACGAACCAGTGGGTCAACAGCTACAAGCGGCTCGTTGGTGGGTTCGACGCTCCAACATTCGAGACCTGGGCTCGCAACGACCAGAGCGCCCTTGTCCGGATACCGGCAACAAAGAAGGGAAAGATCGACTCGACCCGCATCGAGTTCCGATCACCGGATGCCGCGATGAACCCTTACCTCTCGCTATCCGTGATCCTTGCGGCTGGACTGGCGGGCGTCGCTGGCAACTACGAACTCCCGCCCGAGACAGGCTCAGACGTACTGAAGATGTCTTCGGCAGATCGCGTTGAGGCTGGTATCAGACATATTCCTCACAACCTGATCGACGCGATCAAGGCGATGGAGCGGTCCGACCTTGTTCGAGAGGCACTCGGCGACCACGTATTCGAGTGGTTCCTGAAGAACAAGAAGAGTGAGTGGGCAAGGTACGAGCAGCACGTATCTGCCTACGAGCTGACCGAGTACCTTTCGGTGTTGTGATGTATGTGGCTGTCTATCCCGAAACGCCATCGGTCTCCCTGACCGGGGCACTGATCGCAGCGGGGTACCGACCCGTGCCGATCACAGACGTCGCCGATGCCGGCAGAAAGGAGCCAACGATGGGGTGGGCCGCAGCCGTGGTGGAGCTCGGAGACGACCCCGACATGGCGATCGCCGTGGCTGGAAAGTTGCGAGAGGAGTACGACTTTGGTGTCCTCATCGTTGTGGACCGAACTCTCACGGCTGATCTGGATCAGAGGGAAGGTTTCGATGACTTCGTTCTGACGCCTCTTGATCAGATCGAATTACGCATTCGGTTGTCACGGCTCGGTGGGGGTGGGATTGAATTCGAGAACACGGATGACCCTGTGCTGCGCCACGAAGATCTCGAGCTCAACACGGCGACGTATCAGGCTTACCTGCAAGGAAGGCCTGTCGACCTCACGTACATGGAGTACGAACTGCTCCGCTTCCTCGTTGAGCATCCCAACAGGGTCTGGAGTCGCGAGCAGATCCTCTCGAAGGTTTGGGGCTACGACTATTTCGGCGGCTCACGAACAGTAGATGTCCACGTTCGACGGCTTCGGGCCAAGCTTGGCGAAGAGCGTGCCTCATGGATCACGACGGTCAGGTCCGTCGGCTACCGCTTCGGCTGATCCCCCGTCCCCCTCGTTCTTGCGTAGATTCCAGTCGCATAGGGTGACGGGAATCTACGCAAGAACAGATGGGTGACTGGCTACCCGAACGGCATCCATGCCAGGTCGTCGAGCGTGTCCAGGTCAGATGCCAACACACCCATCTCTGAGAACGTGAACAGCGTGTCACCGATCACCAATGAGCGAATGATCGGAGCGGTCCACGAATCACACTCTTCACATTCCGAGTCAATGGCGTTCGGGTGACGGATCTCGCCGAGCTGCTTCACTCGCTGTGGTGTCGCTCTGAGAACGACGGCACCGGAGAAGTTATCTCCTTTCCCGGAGCGTTCGTCCCACGACCAGCGTTGCAGCGGCAGAACTGCGATCTCCTCTGGACCCCACCACAGGAAGGCGTGGTGGTCCCATTCTGCCTCCGAGTGAGCATCGTCGAACGTCAGCCTCGAGAGGCGTCTCGGGTCACTCGGATCGGAAACATCGAACACCGACACCTGGGTGCCAAGCACCCGACCCTCGTCCGTTGCGTCCTGACCGACACCGAGGAGCAGATCCTTGCCGATCGGGTGGAGGTATGCGGAGTATCCGTTGATCTTCAGCTCACCCTTCACCTCAGGGCTCGTCGGGTCTGAGAGGTCAACGACGTACAGCGGGTCGACCTGTCGGAACGTCACGACATAGCCCTTGTCCTGGATGAACCGAACGGCATATACCCGCTCATTCTTGCCGAGACCATCGACCGATCCGATCTGGACGAGTTCATCTCCCCTGCGCTGCATCGTGACAACGGCAGTATCCGGAACGTCATCCGAACCCCACCATGGGTTCTCGTCTGTTACGACTATGCGAAGAGTGCCTTCATATTCATCCATCGACCACTGCGAGAGAAGCGTGCCCTTGACCTCGCCCGTTGCGACATACGTTGCCGTCGTCGGATCAGAGATGCTGAACATGTGGATCTGCGTTGTGAGTGTGTCGTCCTCGTCTGAACCCTCTTCCCATCTGACCGCTGGCCACGCCATCCACGGTGACGTAGCGACATAGAGATTCTCGTTGGAGGCGTAGATCGTCTGGCCCTCAGCGAGGAGACCGATGCTGTTCCCTGGCTCGAGACCGGCCTCGAGGTCGACCGAGAGGATCGTCAGCATCGAGAGTCCAGAGAACTCGTCCGGATGGCCGACCTGCTCACACCCAAGGACAGGACCGTCTGACGTAGTACCCGAAGTGTGATCCTTCAGAACGTACCAAGGGACCCAGTTCTCGAGAGTTGAATCCTCGATGAGCTTCTTGTTGGCATCGATCGCCTTCTGCTCGGCTCGGATGCCGCTTCCCTCTGGGTACGCCCAATCGAATCCGGTTGGTCCGGAGCGAATGACCACGCGGATAGTGCCGTCTGCCATCCGAGATGAAAGAATCGTGCCGTCGAGCATGAGCGTCGTGACGACTTCCATGGAGGAAGGATCCGATACGTCAACCTCGGTGAGGACGACCCGTTGGGTCTGGTAGCCCGGAGCGATCGAGTCTCGGGCAACGCCACCGACGAAAGGCTGGATGCCATAGCCACCACCCGACGTCATGACCAGGAGCCTGTCACCGGAGAGGAAGAGTTGCTGACCCCACCCGTCGAGTCGCAGGGACGCGACGACCTCAGGAGTGCCCGATGCATCGATCCAGAAGAGACGGTCCTGGGCGACCACGAAGATGCGCTCGCCGTCCGTCTTGACGACGTCAGGCTCATCGACACCGGCAACCTGGACGTTTGTACCGGAGTAGTCGGTTCCCTTGATGGCACCTGAGGCGACTTCGGTCGTTCCAATGGACTGCCGTGCAAGGTCATCGCTGACGGCGAGAAAGGGTTCTTCCAGGTAGTAGCCGCGATAGCCGTCGAGCCCGTACGGTCCCACACGTTCGATCGCATGAGCTTTCACGTAGTCAAGGAAGTCGTTGCAAGAGTCGAAGGGTCGCAACGAGGACGCGGCAAAGGCTCTCTCCCCAGTCGGACCCTGGGATTGGCGGGGGTGTGTCGTCGGAGTGGAATCTGTCGTCATACCTGTCGTACAGGCTGTTAGCACCACGGCAAGGGCTGCCATCAGAGTGATCATCTTGCGTCGCATTACAAGCTCCTGTCTTGACTCCTCGGTGCTCTGACGGTTTCGGCGGCAAGCTGGGTTCCCGGAAATCGGAGGACAGAGGAAACCCGAATTCGAAATCCGAAATCCGAAAATAATCGAGGAGCGGTTCAGAAGCGAGACGCCAGCCGAGCGATCTTCCCTCAGCGAGCTTTTGCTCGCTTGCGTTCGCTTTCGGTGAGCAGACGCTTACGAACACGGACCGACTCGGGAGTGACCTCGACGAATTCGTCGTCTGCGATCCACTCGATCGCGACCTCGAGGTTCATGTCCCGTGGCGGCTTCAGTTTGATCGCGTCGTCTGTCGAATGTGTTCGAATGTTTGTCAGTTGCTTGCCTTTGGTGGGGTTCACGCTCATGTTCTCCGGACGGGAGGCCTCTCCGATGATCATTCCCTCGTACACCTCGACGCCGGGGCCCATGAACAATTCACCGCGCTTTTGGAGGTTGTCCAGCGCAAAACCGGTCGATGCTCCTCGTCGGTCCGCGACCATGGCACCACCCTGACGGGTGGGCAGTTCTCCCACCCAAGGGATCCAACCCTCGTGGTGCTGATGGACGAGCGCAGTGCCTCGAGTGACGGTCAGCAACAACGAACGCAGCCCGAGAAGCCCCCTCGACGGAGCCGTAAAGGTCACGATCGACCGTCCGGAATCTCCCGGTCTCAGATCCGCGATGCGACCCTTGCGCGGTGCAACAACCTGTGTGACGGCACCGACATACCCATCGGGAACATCGACCGTCACCCTTTCGAGCGGTTCGTGCTTGACGCCATCGATCTCCTTGACGATGACCTCCGGCCTGCTGACCTGGAGTTCGAAGCCCTCGCGACGCATCGACTCGATCAGCACAGAGAGCTGCAATTCGCCTCTCCCGGCGACCTCGATCACCTCAAGGGACGAGGTCTCCCCGATGCGGATGGAGACGTTACCGAGAACCTCCTTCTCGAGACGGTCTCGGATCTGGCGCGAGGTGACGAACCTGCCTTCGGTTCCGGCAAGGGGCGATGTGTTCACGCCGAACGTCATTCGGAGCACCGGGTCGTCAACCTGAAGACGGGGAAGTGCAGTGATCGTCCCGGCATCGCTGAACGTATCGCCAATACCGACCTCGGGGAATCCGGCAACAATGAACAGATCTCCAGCGGAACGGCTGTCAACGTCGTCTCTGGTCAGGTTCGAGAAGCCCATGAGCATTCCGAGCTTGCGCAATATCGGATCGTTGTCGCCTTGCACGAGGGCAACTCTCTCTCCTGCGCGCATCGTTCCTTGTACGACCCGGCCGATCGCGAGACGACCCAGGTAGTCGGACGAATCAAGGTTTGTCACAAGGGCCTGGAGCGGCGCATCCGGATCTCCGGCAGGCGCAGGAATGTTCTCGATGATGACATCGAGAACAGGCGCCAAGCTATCATCCGGTCCGGGAACTCCGACGCCGACGATGGACCGGCCTTCACGGGCAATGGCAGAGATGATCGGAAACTCAATGTGGTGGTCTTCTGCATCGAGATCGAAGAACAGCTCATAGATCTCGTCGACCACGTCTTCGGTGCGAGCATCGGATCGGTCGACCTTGTTGACAACAACGACGGCTGGGAGATGGCGTTCGAGAGCCTTGGAGAGCACGTAGCGGGTCTGGGGCATCGGGCCTTCAGCCGCGTCTACGAGCAGAAGCACCCCATCAACAAGAGCGAGCGCCCGCTCGACCTCACCACCGAAATCCGCGTGACCAGGGGTGTCAACGAGGTTGATCTTCGTGCCCTTCCATTCGATCGAGGCCGCTTTTGCGAGGATCGTGATACCACGCTCACGTTCTTGATCGCTGGAATCCATGACACGGTCAACGAGTTGTTCATGATCTGCAAACACGCCGGCAGCACGGAGCAAACCATCAACAAGGGTTGTCTTGCCATGATCGACGTGCGCGATAAGTGCGACATTGCGCAAGGAGGGGGAGGACATGTGCATCAGGATACAGAGGACCGACCGCAGGTGACAGGAAAAGCAGCAGCAGCAGAGTGAAGCTGATCGATTGTCGCTACGCGTGCTCCGGCTCGATACTCCCCATCAACCCGGCGTTGTAGTCATCGAACGCCTTGTAGATCTCGGCCTTCGTATTCATGACGAAAGGGCCGTATCTGACGACTGGTTCGTTGAGGGGCTCGGCAATTCCCACGAGCATGTCCACGCCCGAGGGTCCAGCTTCAAAGGACAACGGACCCGGCTCGGCATCGAAGAAGACGGAGTCACCTTCCACCACGGCCTGTTGGGAGGGAAGGATGGTCGCGTCTCCACCGAATATGTACAGGAATGCCACCTGATCATCCGGCGCATCGAGCACGTTGCTCACACCCGGGCGCAGGGAGACGTGCACGTAGGTGATCGGCAGGAAGGTTTCCGCCGCACCGTGGGTGTCGTACGCCTCACCAGCGATGACAACGGCCTGCCCACCGTCGATATCGACGACGGGTATCCGATCCTTCGTGAGATCCTGATACCGGGGGCGATGCATCTTTGCGGACCTCGGCAGGTTCACCCAGAGCTGGAACCCGTGCACACGGCCCCCGTTCCGCAAGATCTTGTCCGTCGGAAGCTCGGAGTGGATGATGCCGGCGCCTGCGGTCATCCACTGGACCTCGCCGGGATGGATCACGCCTCGGTTGCCGACCGAATCAGCGTGCTCGATCTCGCCGTCGAGAAGATAGGTGACCGTCTCGAAGCCACGATGGGGATGGTCCGGAGCACCTTTCGCCTCCCCAGGGGCGTTGTTCGCAGGCCCCATCTCATCGAGCAGGAGGAATGGCCCATAGTGGTCGACTGCCCCTGTCGGAAAGGGCCGACGAACCGCGAACCCTGCGCCCTCGAGCGCGCGAATGGATGGAATGACCGCGGAGGGTGTACGAGCGCGACGAGTCATACACATCTGAACCCGGCCGAGTGATTCGTATTCCGATCCGTGCTCGACCGGAATACTCTCTCGTCAGTTGCGTTCGACCTTACGCGCTCGAAGGGAAGGATCGCAATGTCAGATTGGAACGCTGGAATCATCGACGAGTTCAGGGCGAACGACGGCAAGGTCGGAGGTATGTTCGAGGGGGCCCCGCTGCTCATTCTCCATACCACCGGTGCGAAGAGCGGCGCACACCGTGAGTCGCCCCTCGTGTATCTCAACCAGGACGAGAGGATCTTCGTGTTCGCTTCCAAGGCCGGAGCTGACTCTCATCCTGACTGGTACTACAACCTCAAAGCGAACCCTTCGGTTTCCATTGAGCTTGGAGCCGACCGAATCGACAAGACGGCAACCGAGGTGGATCGTGAGGAACGGGACACCGTCTACGCGAAGCAGGCAAACCGGTTCCCCCAGTTCGCCGAGTACGCCTCAGGCACAGACAGGATCATCCCTGTCATCGAGCTGACGTAGGAACGCCTGTTTCGTTCTTGCGTAGATTTCGGTCGCATAGGTCGACTGAAATCTACGCAAGAACGGGATGGGTCAACCGAAATCGATGCCCTGTGAGAGAGGGAGTTCCTTGGACCAGTTGATCGTCACGGTCTGGCGACGCATATAGACCTTCCAGGCGTCCGATCCGGACTCGCGCCCGCCGCCCGTCTCCTTCTCACCACCAAACGCACCACCGATCTCAGCACCGGACGTTCCTATGTTCACATTGGCGATGCCGCAGTCTGATCCCTCAGGGGAGAGGAACAGCTCGGAGTTGCGGAGCGAGTCGGTGAAGATCGCTGACGAAAGGCCCTGCGGAACCTCGTTCTGGACCGCAATGGCCTCGTCGAGAGAGTCGACCTCGATGACGTACATGATCGGTCCGAACGTCTCAGTCTGCACGATCGGGGCATCAGCGGGAATTCTCACGATCGCCGGCTCGAGGAAGAAGCCCTTCCGATCCGGCTCGTTGCCCCCGACGAGCAATTCACCGCCCTGCTCGAGGGCTATCGCGATCGCCGCCTTTGTCGTCTCAACCGCTCCCCGATCCACAAGTGGGCCGATGAGCGTGTCGCATCGAGGGGATCACCCAGACGGATCTGACCGGACGCCCCAACCAGACGGCCTGAGAGATCGTCGATGACATCCTTGTGGACGATGAGCCTGCGCAGGGACGTGCACCGCTGACCCGTCGTACCCGCCGCAGAGAAGAGTGTCGCCCTGACCACCATGTCAAGATCGGCGTCGTCCATCACGATGATAGCGTTATTGCCCCCGAGCTCGAGAAGTGATCGGCCGAGTCGTTTTGCAACCTCCGTGCCGATCTGTAATCCCATGCGCACAGAACCGGTGGCAGAGATGAGGGGGACACGTCCATCTGAAACCAATGCCGCGCCAACCGGATCGGCCCGGCCAACAGTCAGGTTGAAGACGCCCTCGAAACCCGAGCCTTCCATCACCTCCTGGGCGATCCTTGTGGTCGCAACGGCGGTCAGGGGAGTGGTGTGGGACGGCTTCCAGATCATCGTATCGCCACACACCGCCGCGATCAGGGCGTTCCACGACCAGACAGCCACGGGAAAGTTGAACGAAGAGATGATTCCGATGGGACCAAGAGGTTGCCACTGCTCGTACATCCTATGGCGTGGACGCTCAGATGCGATGGTGAGACCGTAGAGCTGCCGTGAGAGACCTACGGCGAAGTCAGCGATATCGATCATCTCCTGAATCTCGCCCTCGCCCTCAGCTCGGATCTTGCCGGTCTCCATCGAGACGAGGGCGCCAAGGGGCTCCTTGTACTCGCGCAGAGCGTTGCCGATGAGCCGAACGTAGTTGCCACGCTCGGGAGCAGGCAGCATGCGCCATTCCTTGAACGTGTCCTGGGCAACGGTGATCGCGGCTTCATAGTCAGAAATGTCGGCCTCGCGGACGGTCCCGATGGCCTCCTCTGTAGTCGGGTCGATGGAAACCAATTCAGGCCCATTCCCCGGAAGCCACGTACCAGCGAAGACGCCAGAATTCTCGGCCTCGATCCCGAGTGCTGCAAGTACTGCGCCACGATTCATGTGATCTCCTTCATTCAGTCCCTTCTGGCGTCCGAAAAACGTGATGCGTCCGTGGACGCCAGAAGCGGGTCAGCGTGCTGAGATGGACTCGATCTCGACGAGGAATCCACCCGGCAATGCGCCTGCCTGAATCGTAGAGCGAGCAGGGCGCGACTCGCCAACGTACTCGCCGTATACCTCGTTGACAGCCGGGTAGTCAGCGATGTCCGCCACGAAGATCGTGGTCTTGACGATGTCGTCGAACGTGAGACCAACATCACCGAGTACCGCGCCGATGTTCTGCATCACTTGATGGGTCTGAGCCCTGATGTCACCCACAACAGGCTCCCCCGTCTCCGGGACGAGAGGCACCATACCGGAAAGGAATACGAAGCCGTTGGCCTCGGTGACAATGCTGTACGGCCCCAGCGGGGTCGGCCCGTTCGGAGCGTCATGAATGATCTTGGGCATTGGAGACCTCTATCCCTCGCGCGAATGTTCAAGCAATGATCGCACACAAAAACCCACAGTCGACATCACAAAGTGATTCTGAGAAGGGCTAGCTGAAGCTCTCGCCGCAGCCGCACGTGCCAGACACATTCGGGTTCTCGATCGCAAAGCCTGAACCCGAGAGGCCCTCATCCTTGAAGTCCACGATGGCACCGGTCACCATGGAGAGACTTGCGGCGTCCACGACGACGCGAACGCCGTCGGTTTCACTGACGATATCGGAAGGATCGATCGCCGAATCGAAGAACATGTCATATGCGTACCCAGAGCAGCCGGACCGCTTCACACCAAGACGCAGCGCCATGGCACTGTCGCCCTCAGCATTGATGAGCTCTTTGACCTTGGCAGCGGCACTCGTGGTCAGAGTCACGCCTCGCATTTGAGCAGCGTTGGGAGCAGTCATTCGGGCCTCCGGGATCCGGTGTGAGTAGGAAACACCATGATAGGGCACATTCGCATCAGTTTCTACGAACATTCACACCGGGCGTTCGGGGTCAGCTGTCGCCCCTCTACCCTTCGGGCCATGGCTACAGAAGACCAGGTTCGCCAAGCGCTCACGCACGTGATCGATCCGGAGCTCCATACCGATATCGTCGACCTGGGAATGGTTGGGAACATCAAGATCAGTGAAGGCGTCGTCGATGTGAGTATCGCCCTTACGATCGCGTCCTGCCCCATGCGAGGCCAGATAGAGACTGACGTCGAGCGACGTGTTGCGTCCCTGCCGGGTATCGAAAAAGTGGTCATCACGACAGGTGTGATGACCCAGGAACAGCGTTCCACACTCATGGAACGGGCCCGGATGAGCGCCCGCAAGAACGCAACTCCTACTGCTGTCTCGGCATCGACTCGGGTCATTGCAGTGAGCAGCGGCAAGGGCGGAGTGGGCAAGTCATCTCTGAGCGTCAACCTTGCGATCGCGATCGCGGGACAAGGTCACACGGTTGGTCTGCTCGATGCAGACATCTGGGGGTTCTCGGCCCCCCGCATGCTGGGAGCCACAGACATGCGCCTGAGCGCGAATGAGGACCGCAAGATCGTGCCAACAGAAGCTCAAGGCATTTACCTCGTCTCGACCGGGCTACTGCTCGACGATGAGGACACCGCTCTCATGTGGCGTGGCCTGATGCTGACCAAGGCTGTGGAACAGTTCCTCAACGATGTCGCGTGGCCAACAGATCTCGGGTACCTCATCATCGACATGCCGCCGGGAACCGGGGATGTGCAGATGGCGCTCGCCCGGATGCTGCCCCAGGCAGAGATGGTGGTTGTCACCACCCCCCAGCTTGCTGCGCAGAAGGTTGCCGCGAGGGTGGCCGACATGGCTCGGCGTTCACACATGCCGATCGTTGGCGTCGTCGAGAACATGGCAGGGTTCGTAACCGAGGATGGAAGCCGCTACGAGATCTTCGGTTCTGGTGGAGGAGCGTCCCTTGCCGACGACATCGGCGTGGAACTCCTCGGTTCCGTGCCGATCGACCCTCATGTCGCGTCTGGTGGCGACTCCGGCGACCCCGTGGTGGTCGCTCATCCCGATGGCCCGGCCGGTACGGCGATGACAGCGGTTGCGGATCGGATCACCAGGATCCTGCCACCACTGGCTCTCGACTCGTGCATCGGTAGGCTCGCCGCGTTGTAAACACCTGTTCTTGCGTAGATTCCAGTCGGCCTATGCAGTGGAAATCTACGCAAGAACGAAGTGGTCAGCCGCAAAGGGCCTTCACGAGGGGGTACGGATTGATCCAGTCGCTGTCCTGGGGTGCGTACTGGAAGTGGAGATGCGGGAGCCAGTCAGGTGAGTTCCCGCTCGACCCGTTGTAGCCGACCAGGTCACCGACGTTGACCGACGTGCCACCGCTGATACCGGGCGCGAGGGCTTCGAGATGGGCGTAGTAGTAGCGGCTACCGGACTCACCAGTCAGGTAGATCGAGATACCTCCAAGGGTGCTGCTAGAGGTGCGAGTCACCGTGCCCGATTCGATGGCAACGAGGGGCGCATTGCGAACTGCCACCATGTCGATGCCCTTGTGGCTTCGACCACCGGATCGTGGCACACCCCAAGTGTCCGAGAAGCTCGTAGAAGCGTTGACAGGACACGTCTTGCCGTCGGTTATCACCGGCGGGGGCGCAGATGGCTGGGTTGTCGTCGTGGAATCCGAGAGAGAGGTTGTCGTCGTGGCGGTGGCCACGGTCGTTATCGTCACAGCCGTCGTTGTGGTCGAGGTTGCAAGTCTTGCAGCCTCCTCAGCTTCCTCACGAGCCAGCTCCTCAAGGCGTTTCCTCTCCTCCTCTGCCCTGCGTCGCTTCTCCTCCTCCTGTTTCTCGTAGGCGATCGCGATCGTGTTGTAGCCAGCATCGGCCTGCTCGAGCCTGGTGAGTATCTCTTCGGTGAGACCGCCTATCTCAGCAACCAGCGCCTTCTGCTCGGACAATGATTCATCCAGAAGTTCCTGCTGCTCCACGTGGAGCGCCTCTGCCGACTCGAGCCCACGAAGAAGAGCAACATCACGTTCGTTCATGAGTCTGTAGTACTGGTCCTGGACGGGGAGATCCGTGAACGTCCTCGCCGTGAAGACACGCTCGGTTCCCAGACTCCCGCCTGACATGTAGCGAGAAATGACGAGTTCCTTCACTTGGGATCGCCTGGTCCCGATCTCCTGTTCGAGCCTGGAGACCGACCGCGAAAGAGACACGATGCGTTCACGGGTGGTCGTCTCGTCCGCAACAGCATTCTGGAATCGTGCGGTCATCGACTCGAGGGAGGCAGAGGCCTCGCGCCTGGCCTCAAGGGCTGCAGCGACATCCTCTTCAGTGATCTCGCCCGACGATGCAGCGTACGCAGGCGCAGCGATCACGATCATCAAAGCAACGGCGACAAAGAGCCGATTCCGCATCGCTCCCCTATCTGAGGCGAACTTCTGTCTCGTCCTCCACCGTACCCGATGCGAACGATACCTCGCCATCGCGTGAAAGCTTCGTCAACTGCACACCAACCTGGTGGATGGCCGCATGGCGCAACCCGTCAGGGAGGCCCACATACACAACGTCGACGATCGCGCCGATCGTTCCGGCTCCCTCGCGCACAGCAGCAATGATCTGTCTTTCACGCTCCAGTCGATGGTCGATGTATTCGGTGATGGTCGCACCCGCATCATCGATTCCGGAGCCGTGACCCGGTTCAAGCCTCGTGACACCGAGATCCCTTACGAGATAGAGACTGTCGAGGTACGCCGTGGCGTCCTCGATGATGACTGTTGAGCCCTCCATGATGTGGTCGCCTGTCAACAGCGTGTCGCCGTGCCGGAAACAGAGATGGTCTGCCGTGTGACCCGGCGTATGGACCGCAAGGATCTCGTCCGTCCCAAACGGCACCACCGAACCATCCCCAAGCGCTACATCAGGGATGAACTCGGGACCGGGACCGAAACCGTAGACGGGTACGCCGAGGGTCGCAGCCAGCGGATTCGCAAGGGGAGCGTGATCCGGATGCGTGTGAGTCACCACGACGCCAACTGCAGTGCGCTCTCGGACCGCGCCAACGATCGCCGCAGCATGGCTTTCGATGACAGGACCGGGATCGACGATCAAGACCTCGGAATCGCTCGACAGCAGATACGTGTTCGTGCCGGGGCCGGTATACAGACTCGGATTCGGAGCGAGGAGACGCTCGATCATGGCTGATATCTCAGTTCCGCCGGCACACGGCCACCCTCTGCGACGATCTCTGCAAGCCGCTGGAGGATCATCGGATCGTGCTGACTCTGACCGGCCTCATCGAAGCCATCTTCATCAGGTAGCAGGATCCTCACCTCGCCGTTGCCGACGAATAGGCGCGGTTCAACGGGGGACACGGTATCAAGCGATCTGAGCCGGGTGACGAGCGAAGAAGTTGCAGATTCTGAGGTGATCAGATGGAGCGTCTCCCTGGTCGGGAAGGGGATGGCCCAGTCCTCCTCCACATCCCTCTCAAGGGCTTCACGGGGCGTGATCCACGCCATATCGATGAGCTCTTCGCCATCCACAACCACCTTGGCGTCACTGCCGACGACGGTCAGAAAGAATCGAGTGTCGAACCGGATGGGGAACACCTCAGGTGTCACCCAATTGGAGAAGTAGATGAGCAAGTCCTGGTCGAGCATGTGACCGGACGCCTCAACAGCGGCGAAGGCATGTTGTGCGAGCGGAGCCGACACAGTGCCACCGGAGGTGAGCCACAAACCTGTCTCTTCGATGAGCTCGCGGAGAGCAGCCACTTTCCATTCCGACCCTTCATGATTCCCGCCGAACGACGGAGGGGCATGAGCGTCCTCATCATCAACGGCACCTCCGGGAAACACCCAAACACCCGGCATAAACCTCGCACCGAGCGTTCGACGCACCATGAGCACCTCAATGTCGGAACGGTCCCTGACAACACAGACGGTCGAAGCTCGGCGAAGGGAACTCACGATGTGATGACCCAGTCCGAGCCATGGCGTGCCAGATACCACTGCCTGATCGCTTCACGAACCCCGGGTACCAGCAGACCGAACCCGACGAGATCCGTCATGAACCCGGGCGTCAGGAGCAGTGCGCCGGCAACGAGGATCATCGCACCGTGGACCACTGAGGCTGTCGGTATCTCGCCACGGCTCACCTTGGACTTGATGTTCTGCCAAACGAACCTGCCCTGTTTGGACACGAAGTAGGAACCAAGCACGGCGGTCACGACGACAATTCCAAGCGTTGACCAGATCCCTATCCAGGTCCCGATGTAATAGAACAGGACAATCTCGATGACCGGCACGACAAGAAACACGATGAACAGCCACGTACGAAGGCGCATTCGATGAGCGTAACCGCTCTTCGACGACCGACGACGACCGACGGTTTACGCTCTCGTCATGGAGTTCGCAGATCTTCCCTCAGTCGATGCGCTTGCAGACGTCCTCGCGGCAGACACATCGCTCCCGCCAGTCGTGCTGCTTCACTGCTCGCGCATGGCGATCGAGTTGGCCCGTGAGGCACTTCTGGCAGGTGAGGACGCGGACCCTGTGGCGATCGCTGCCGAGCATCTTGCGGAAATCGAGGCCGGCAGGCCAAGAACGGTGATCAATGCCACCGGAGTCTTGTTGCACACGAACCTCGGCAGAGCACCGGTGAACCGTGCCGTCTCCGAGATGTCCGCTGGAATCGCATCTACAGCGAGCAACGTCGAGATCGATCTGCGCACGGGTCGGCGATCGAGTCGATCCGCCTATCTTCGGACCATGCTGCCTCTCGTGACAGGTTCCGAGGACGGGTTCGCGGTCAACAACAATGCGGGTGCGCTTCTCCTTGCGCTCGCCTCGGTCGCCGGTCGGGGCGGGCGTGTTGCTGTGTCGCGCGGCGAACTGATCGAGATCGGCGGTGCGTTCCGCCTCCCGGACCTCATGGCCGCCAGCGGTGCGACCCTGGTCGAGGTCGGCACCACCAACAGGACCCGTCTCTCCGACTATCAGGCCGTGGCGAGTTCCATCACAGCGATCTTGAAAGTGCATCCATCGAACTACCGGGTTGAGGGATTTCGCGAGGAGGCCACCTACGCCGAGCTGGCGAGCCTGTCCAGGGCAAACAACATTCCCTTCATCGCGGACGTCGGCAGTGGGTTGATCGACGAAGCTGCCCCGTGGCTCGATGAAGGCAGCCGATCCTGGCTGGCCGGAGAGCCGGGAGTGATCCAGACGATCGCATCAGGCGCGGATCTGGTGCTCTTTTCCGGCGACAAACTCTTTGGAGGTCCCCAGGCAGGGATCATCGTCGGGACAGCCGATGCCGTTCATCTGGCTGCCAAGCACCCGATCGCACGAGCCGTACGACTCGACGGGTCGACGATCGCAGCGATCGCTGCAACCTTCCAGATGTACGCGGAGCGCAACGTGCTCGACATCCCATTCTGGGCAATGGCATCGGCCACCGTTGACGCCGTTGACAAGAGGGCAACGGCTGTCCTCGGCGACTCATCGAGTGGACGAATTGTCGATGGTGAGTCCCTGCCGGGCGCGGGCTCGGTACCGGGAGCGACGATTCCGACAAGGCTCATCGAACTCCCCGGAGCAGCAGACAAGACATGGTCGGCTCTCGCCGGGCATGATCCGCCGGTCATCGCAAGCCGAAGGGATACGTCCACATTCATCGATCTGCGCTCCGTTCTTCCCGATGACGACACCCACGTTGCCGACGCGATCCGGACGGTTCTGAAGTGACATGCCCATAATCGGAACCGCAGGCCACGTCGACCACGGTAAGTCGACTCTTGTGCAGGCCATCACGGGCAGGGATCCGGATCGCTGGACAGAGGAGAAGGAGAGAGGCCTAACGATCGATCTCGGGTTCGCCTGGACCGAGCTCGACGGAGTCGATGTTGGATTCGTTGATGTTCCGGGCCACGAGCGTTTCATCAAGAACATGCTTGCCGGAGTCGGAGCGATCGACTGTGCGCTCCTTGTCATTGCTGCTGATAGCGGGTGGATGCCACAGACCGAGGAGCATGCTGCGGTACTCGACCTACTCGACACGGGGGTCGGTGTCATCGCTCTGACACGCATCGATCTCGTTGACAAGGACACTGTCGAACTTGCAGCGCTTGAAATCATGGATGAGATCGAAGGGACGTCACTCCAGGGATGGCCCGTGGTTCCCGTTTCAGCCATCACGGGTGAGGGCATGGAGAGTCTCGTCGAACATCTGGCCTCTGCGGTCGGGCAGGTGGAGCAACATGGCGGTGGACCGCTTCGCATGTGGGTGGACCGTTCATTCACGATCAGTGGCGCCGGGGTGGTGGTGACAGGCACAATCGCTCGCGGCGAGGTCACCACTGGGGACGATGTCGAGATACTCCCTTCCGGTCAGTCCGATCGGGTTCGTGGGATTCATCACCATGATCGGGGCGTCGATCGCTCCGTGGCCGGATCGCGAACTGCGATCAACCTACAGGGCGCGAAGCTCGCTGCAGTCTCTCGCGGGAACCTGATTTGCACTCCGGGGTCGATCGACGTCTCCACCAGGATCCTCGCCAGGCTCGAGCCTGCCAGACGTTTCGAAGAGATTCCACCACGGGGAGCCTTCCACTTTCATATCGGGACGGCACACAGCCCGGCGACGATCCGGCGGCTCCACGACGCAGACACATACGTCATCACGTTGGACGCGGCGCTACCCGTGGCGATGGGAGATCGATTCATACTGCGCGATTCCGGACGCCAAGCAGTCGTTGGAGGTGGGCGGGTGCTCGATCCGATGCCCCAGAGCCGACTCACACCGGTTGATGTCAAGACTCTCAAATCGGCAGTTGATGGATCGGCGACAGAGATGGCCGACGCATTGCTCACGGTGCGTCGTATCGCCAGGGTCGTGGATCTCATCAAGGCGACGGGAGGAGGCTCCCCATCGACCGGACTCCGTGCAGCCGGAACGGTCATCTCGGAAACTGCGGCGAACGCCATGGTCGATCGCTCGATCGATTCATACTGCGCGATTCCGGACGCCAAGCAGTCGTTGGAGGTGGGCGGGTGCTCGATCCGATGCCCCCGAGCCGACTCACACCGGTTGATGTCAAGACTCTCAAATCGGCAGTTGATGGATCGGCGACAGAGATGGCCGATGCATTGCTCGCGGTGCGTCATGTCGCCAGGGTCGTGGATCTCATCAAGGCGACGGGAGGAGGCTCCCCATCGACCGGACTTCGTGCAGCCGGAACGGTCATCTCGGAAACTGCGGCGAACGCCATGGTCGATCGCTCGATCAGCATCGTATCTGAGTACCACGATGGTCACCCCCTGCGCCCAGGAATCCCGAGGCCGGAACTCGCGACCCGGATCGGCGTCGAGTCCGACGTCATCGCTGCGGTGGTCGACCATTCAGTAGCGCTTGGTCAGTCCGACGGGGCTGTCCACCTTGCAGGCTTCGCGAACACGTTGACACCGACCCAGGAATCCGAGTGGTCAGCTGTGCGATCGAAGCTCGAGGACTCGTTCGCTGTGCCGAGAATGAACGCCATCGTTCTGAGCGATGAGGTCGTTCACGCCCTGATCCGCCGCGGTGACCTCGTTCAGGTTGCGCCTGATCTTGTGTTCACCAAGACGCAGGTCAATGAGATCCACCGGCGGATCACCGACCTCCCGGATGGCTTCACCGTTGGCCAGTTCAAGGATTCCTTCGGTATGACAAGGCGCCAAGCCGTGCCGACACTTGAGTGGCTCGACAAGTCCGGCTGGACCAGACGGTCAGGAGATGTGCGTACGGTCAGAAACCAACGGCAGTGACGGTCCTGCGACGTTCGGTCTCGGTGAGACCGCCCCAGATTCCGTACGGTTCCTTGATCTGGAGTGCATAGGTGCGGCACTCGCACACGACGGGACAGACCTGACACACAGCTTTCGCACGCATCTCGCGTCGTTGCCTTTCATCTTTTCGTTCCTGGGTACTCGGAGGGAAGAAGAGATGGGAGTGGTTGCCACTACACAACGCGACCGGCTGCCAGGAACGATCTGGGGACATCAGGGGGTGCCTTTCGTCTTCACAAATATCTCTCATGCGACCAGCACAATCACACGGGTAACGAACATAGCCGCACCTTGGCCACAATGCCAGGAAAACTCTGCCACATTCATGAGAATTCTTCGCGGCCGTGCATCACGACGGGATCGACCTCGAGCACGAGACCCGTCACTCCAACGATCTCAACACCCCCTCCGGCACCGATCACAGTGCCCCTGTCGGCGGTTGCCCTCCACCTGGCACCATCGATGATCACGACTCCCTCAGGGTCGAGGTCCGATACGGCGAGGCATCGCCTACCGAGCATGTGCTCCCTACCAACGGTCGGCGTCGCAAAGCGCCCTCGGACAACTGTGGTGAGCGAATACCAGATGAACACGACAGATGCCGCCACAGCAAGGATCACCATCCAGGCTGCGGGGGGATAGGCGGGACGGGTCGTCGTGAACAGAAGACCGGCGACAAGCAACAGACCTGTGCCGACGACAGCGCGCCAATCGAATCGATTCTGAGCGAAACCCCACACCATGATTCCAAGACCGCCCAGAGTCATGACCACAGCGGGCCACCAGATCGGCAAGGTCGCCAGGCCATAACCCGCGATCAGGAGGGATACGGAGGCAACGACGGCCATGAGACCCCTACCGGCTGCGAAAAACTCGAATGTGGCAAATGCGATACCGATCAGCAGGAACAGGAAAGCAGTTTCAGGACGTGCTCCGAGCCTCAAGAAGCGGTCGATGAGTCCAGGCTTGATGAACTTGACCGCACGAGTCGAAACGATGATTTCCTGACCATCAACAGTCTCCGTGTCAGCCGTGGATATCTCCCAGCTCTCCGATCCCCGGGTAACGGTTGTCTCGTCGAGCGAAACGATGAGCTGGCCGAGCGCAGGATCGACCCTGTCCACAAAGCCGAGGATCACAGGGTCTTCGACGCTGGCTACCGCCGCGGAATCTCCAAGGGCAGCCTGCTCGGCGCGAAACGCATCCGGATCGCTCCCCGGTCGCGTGGTCAGGGGCCCGAAGTCGCCACGATGGACAACCGGCTCGAGATATCCGACCATGGACCCCGGAGCAGCCGAGCGAATATCGGAGTGGTTCGCAAGATACGCAGCGCCGCCGTACGCAACGGCCGGATGCGGCCCGATCCATGAGATGACAGGCGCGGACGCCTCACCGATCGCTTGATAGAGCGCTGCTACACCTCCGGATGAGACTCCGGGACTGTTGATCTTGAGGATGTACAAATGCGCTTGCTCGGTCTCGATGGCATCGATGACGTAGTCAATGGACCGCTGATCCATGGGATCCCCTACTTCTATGACCACGATCGGATCATCCAGCGAGCCAGCCGAAGCTGCACCTGTGAAGAGTCCGACAAGGAGAGATCCGAAAAAGGCGAGAGGGACAATGCGCATCCCGAAAGGGTAACGGACGACGGAGGACGGTCGATAAGCGCTCTCCGTCGCGTTGTCGATTGGCCTTCAGCCCAGGGCTGTCAGCTAACCTGACCAACATGCTCACCATCCTGCTTGTCGCCCAACGTCAGAGTGTCATCGATCAGGTGCACACCACGCTTGTGGCACCCGACATCACGGTGATCGACCACCCAGACTCCGACACAGCGGCCGACACCGCGTACCGTGAAGACGTCGATGCCGTACTCGTCGACATGCAGGTCGGATCGATGGGGGCCATGGCGGTCACTCGTGCAGTACGAGCGAACGCGAAGGACGGCATCGGAATCCCGGTGACGATCCTCCTTGACCGCGATGCTGATGCCTTCCTCGCAAGTCGGTCCGGCGCACGAAATTGGCTCACCAAGGGCGGCCCCCCATCTGAGCTCCGGGCAGCGTTGGCACCCACGTCAACAACGGCATGATGCCCGTAGAGGAGCTTGGGAGTACGGTCAGGTAGGCAGCAATGACCACCGAGACATTCATCTATCTCGCGATACTCGGTGTCTGCACACTCGCATCCGGGTTTTTCTCCGGTTCCGAGACTGCACTGATCGGAATCTCCCGCGAGCGTGTTCACAGACTGGCGGAGGAGGGCCCAAGGGGGAAACGCCTCGAAGATCTTGTTTCTCAGCCGGACCGGATGTTGTCGACTCTCCTTGTTGCGAACAACACAGTGAACGTTCTCTCCGCATCGATCGCGACGATCCTGTTCGTATCTCTCATCGGTGAGACGTGGGGTCCGTGGGTGGCAACTGCTGTGATGACGGCAGTGCTGCTCGTATTCGGTGAGATCACGCCGAAGACGCTCGCCGCCCACTACCCGGAGCAGTTCTCGCTGAGAGTCGCACCGACGATCTGGAACCTCTCCATCGTCCTTGCGCCGATCGCCAGATTCTTCTCTGCGATCACGCGCGTCATTCTGCGCCTCCTCAGACTCGACGTCGACGAGTTCGCAGACGGTGTCACCGAGGACGACATTCGTGCTCTTGCTGCGTTGAGCGAGCGGGGTGGCCAGATAGAGGAGGCTGAGAGAGAGATCATCGATGCCCTGTTCCACTTGGCAGATACGTCGGTTCGCGATGTGATGACCCCAAGGCTCGACATCGTCACGCTGCCGCTGCCCCTGACCGTCGAGGAACTCCGAAATGCGGTGACCGACACAGGTCATTCGCGTTTTCCGGTCATAGGAGATGGGCTCGACGACCTCCAAGGGATCGTCCATGTCAAAGATCTGCTGAGACGACCCGACTCGGAGGAGGCTGGTGATCTCGCGCCCCTGCTTCGTACTCCGAACTATGTCCCCGAAACGATGTCAGTTCTCGACACCCTTGAAGAGATGCGAGCGCGCCGCCACGCCATGGCCGTTGTGGTCGATGAGCATGGGGGAGTCGAAGGCATCGTGACCATCAAGGATCTCGTATCGGAACTCGTCGGGGAGCTCCAGGACGAATACGACCCCGGTACGCCAGCGATCACTCAGATCGCGGAGCAGGTTTGGATTGCTGACGGGCGACTCGACATCGACGATCTCTGCGACGCGACCGGTCATGAGGTGCCTGACGGTCCGTACTCGACGGTCGGTGGTTTCATCATGGCCACCTTTGGGAAGATCCCCGCACGCGGGAACGAGGCTGTCAACGATGGATATCGGTACACCGTCCTGTCGATGGACCGCCAAAGGGTCGATCGGATCAAGGTCGAGAGGGCCGGCTAGCGTTATACACTTGCGGCCATCGGGACGTGGCGCAGCTTGGTAGCGCGCATCGTTCGGGACGATGAGGCCGTCGGTTCAAATCCGACCGTCCCGACCACTTCACGCTTCTGGCGTCCAAACGCGCTATATATGGCGCGTTTGGACGCCAGAAGCGATAGAAGTCCCGATCAGGTACCGGTGAAGTCTGGTGTGCGTTTCTCGATGAATGCGGAAACGCCTTCGTAGAAGTCATGCGTCTCGCCGGCCGCCAGGATCCCCTCAGCCTCGGCGTCCATCTGGGTGAACGGATCAGCCGGAAGCGATGATCGGATGAGCTTTCGAGCGCGGACGTAAGCAAGCGTTGGGCCTTCGGCCAGTCTCGAGGCCAGGACGCCTACTCGCTCCTCGAGCTCATCGTCCGGCACGACATCGTTGACGAGCCCCAGTGAGAGAGCCTCGCGAGCCGACAACCTTTTGTTCGTCAGGATCATCTCCATCGCAACACGCGTGCCCACGAGCCTCGGCAAGAAGTAGGTACTCGATCCATCGGGCGATACTCCGATCCCTGTGTATGCCATCGTGAACATGGCGGACTCCACTGCAATCGCCAGGTCGGTGGCCAGAGCGATCCCCATACCCGCTCCGGCAACAACGCCGTTGATCGCAGTGATCGTCGGAAAGGGCGCGTCGAGCAGCCTTTTCACTGCACCGTGAAGACCACCGATGACGGCGCGCATGGTCTCGCCAGGATCATCCCTGTTGTCGTAGAAGGACTGGACATCGCCCCCGGCACAGAATCCCCTTCCCGTACCGGTGAGAACGAGTGCCCGAATCGCATCGTCCTGTGACAGTTCGCCGAGTACTCCCTCAAGTTCCTGTGCCATCGACGCACTGAGGGCGTTCATGGAAGCAGGATCGTTCAGACGTACGGTTGCAATGGCCCCCGTAGTGGTAACGACGATTTGGGACATGGACCCTCCGGTTGTCGAACTGTGCTTCGAACTACGAAAGTAACAGTTCTGCGAGCTCGACCGCGTTGAGAGCTGCGCCCTTTCTCAGGTTGTCACCGATGGCGAAGAGGCTGATCCCGCCGGGATAGCCGATGGTTTCGCGAAGTCGTCCGACGAGAACGTCATCGATTCCGGCCGAGTCGAGCGGTGTGGGAACCTTCGTGTCGTCCCACAGCTGCATACCGGGTGCTTCCCCGAGCACCGCAACTGCTTCGTCGAGATCGACGCGACGATCGAACCACATGTTCGCAGCAATCCCATGCCCAACCATCACAGGGACACGCACACAGGTCGGTTCGATCTTGACGTCGTCGCGACCGAGGATCTTGCGAGTCTCGTTCACGAGCTTCCACTCTTCGTCGGTGTAACCGGCGTCGCCCATCGAGCCAGCGAGAGGGAGAACGTTGTAGCCAATGGGTCTGGCGTATAAGTCCCCATCGGGTTCCTCCCAACCCCCGGAGACGAGGGCATCCTGGTCCTTGCCAAGGAAGTCAATCTCCGACGCAAGCTGGGAAACGCCTGTCTGTCCCGAACCAGAAACAGCCTGGTATGACGCGACGATCATCGTTCTGAGGCCTGCAGCCCTGTGCAGGGGCCCGGCAGCCATCATGATGACCATCGTCGTACAGTTCGGATTGGCGATGATGCCCTCATGGGAGCTGATCGCTTCATCGTTCACCTGGGCAACAACCAATGGAACGGTTTCGTCCATCCGGAAAGCTGAAGAGTTGTCTATGACGGTTGCGCCAGCCGACGCGAAGTGTGGTGCATAATCGAGAGAACGCGATCCACCTGCAGAGAACAACGCGATGTCGACCCCGGTCGGATCCACGGTATCGAGGTTCTCGATCTCGATACTCCCCCATTTCGTGTCGATAATTCGCCCTGCAGATCGCGCCGAGGCGATCAGTCGCAGATCAGAAACGGGGAATCCGCGTTCCTCGAGGATCGACAGCATCGTCGTCCCAACGGCACCGGTCGCGCCCACGATCGCGACGCGTGGGTCGGAGAACGTCTTCACGCGGGCGACTCCTCATCGAGGCCAAGTCCCGTATGCAGAGCCGTCACTGCTTCAGATATTCGGTCTCCAGCGACAACACATGAGATTCGGATCGGTGAGGTGGAGATCATCTGGATGTTGATGTCATGATCGGCAAGAATTCTGAACATCCGGGATGCGATCCCGGACTCAGTCTTCATGCCAATACCGACTACCGTCACCTTGGCGATGCTCCGATCGACGCTCACCCCGCCTGCGTTGACGACGTTGGCGATGCTCCTCGCTTCGCGCTCGGCCACATCGAGCATCGACATGGGAACGGTAAAACTGATGTCAGTCGAGCCGTCATGGGACACGTTCTGCACGATCATGTCGACATTCACACCAGCGGTCGCCAACGGCTCGAAAACTGATGCGGCAACGCCTGGTGTGTCGGGGACGCGATAGACCGTGAGCTTGGCCTCGGAGTCATCATGTGCGATTCCGCGTACTACTGCTTGTTCCATCGTTTCCTCCTTGATCCATGTTCCTTCGCCGTCATGGAACGATGAACGAACATGGATCGGGATACTGAATCGTCTCCCGAACTCAACTGATCGCGGCATGAGCACTCCCGCGCCCGCAGAGGCGAGTTCGAGCATCTCCTCAAACGTCAGCTCGTTGAGCTTTCTGGCTTTCGGCACAATTCTCGGATCTGCTGTGAACACACCATCGACATCGGTGTAGATCTCACATCTATCGGCGGACAGCGCCGCTGCAAGTGCCACCGCGGTTGCGTCAGATCCTCCCCTGCCGAGGGTCGTGACGTCCTTCGAATCGGGATCCACACCTTGGAAGCCTGCGACTATCACGACCTTGCCCTCGTCAAGACCCTCTCGAACCCTGTCCGCGCGAATCTCGACGATCTCAGCCTGGCCGTGCCTTCCCGTTGTGAGGATGCCCGCCTGGGAACCAGTGAAACTGGTGGCCGCAACTCCCAGATCCTGGATCGCCATTGCCACAAGCGCCATCGTGACGCGTTCGCCGGCCGTGAGAAGCATGTCCATCTCTCTCGGATGGGATCGATCCGAAACCTCCGCCGCCAATCCAAGGAGTTCGTCCGTTCGTTTGCCCATCGCACTGACAACCGCAACGACACCGTTCCCTGAGTTGTACGAATCAACGATGCGCTTTGCAACGTTTCGGATCCTGTCAGCATCTGCAACCGACGTTCCACCGTACTTGTGAACCACCAATGTCATCGCGCGGATTGTAGGTGTAGATGTAGACCACCCATACCATCGCACGATGCATACCAGCCGAGTCCTCACCGTTGTGCTTGCCGGAACCTTGATGCTCGCCGCATGCGGTGGGAGCGGGGACACGGTAACGACAACAGAGAACACCCCAGCGACCGTGACAACCGTTCCCCTCGGCTCGGTGCCGTCCGACTACGTTGGGTACCTCCACCAGCCCACCGCGTGCGGCGCGGACCAACCAGATCCGGCGACAGACATGAAGTTCGACGCTCCGGGCGACGTTGGGCTCGCTGGGCGCACCATTGTCACCCTCAACACCTCCTGTGGCTCGATTGAGATCCAACTTGATCCCGACGCGGCTCCCGAGACCGCGAACTCGTTCGTGTTCCTTGCCGAATCTGGCTACTTCGACGGAACGGTGAGCCACAGGGTCATCCCTGGCTTCATGATGCAGGCGGGGGATCCGACCGCAACCGGACTCGGCGGACCCGGCTACATCCTGCCGGACGAGTTCCCCGACGAGGGCACCCTCTACGTGCGCGGCCTCGTTGCAATGGCGAATGCCGGGCCCGGCACCACCGGGAGCCAGTTCTTCATCATGTTGGGGGACGCAGACTGGCTCGGTCCGCAATTCACGATCGTCGGACACGTCGTTTCCGGACTCGACACGCTCGACCGAATCGCTGAAGTTCCGCTCGGACGCGGAGCAGGAAGCGCCGATCCGAATCCGTCCACACCCCTGGAATCGATCTTCATAGAGTCGATCTCCATCCAGCGGTAGGCTGGCACCATGGCAACCGAGAAACGAGAACGACAACGGACGAATCGGGAGCAGAAGCTCGCCGAGGAGCACAAGACGGACATGCGCAGACGTCGTATCGCCATCATCAAGCGGTACGCGACCTACACGGTCATCTTCGGAGCGGCGATCATCGCACTCAAGCTGCTCAGCGGCTGAAGTCTTGCCGGTCGACCTCCACCTTCACTCGAACACTTCAGACGGAGTGGACACCCCCGAAGATCTGATGAGCCTCGCTGCTGGGGCAGGGCTCTCCCATGTTGCGCTCACCGACCACGACACCCTTGCTGGAATCGACCGTGCCAGGGGTGCGGCCGAGCAGCTCGGTCTCGGATTCATACCAGGTGTCGAACTCTCGGTCGATCACGAAGGAACGAAGATCCACCTGCTGGTGTACTTCCTCGAACCTGGCGACGGTCCGCTCCAATCTCGTCTCGCAGAGCTCCTCGAAGGACGGAATTCGAGGAACATCGAGATGATCAAGAAACTCAATGACCTGGACTACGAGATCACACTCGCAGATGTCCAGATACACGCAGAGGGTCCATCGATCGGCCGACCACACATCGCCGACGCTCTCGTGGAAAAGGGATACATCACGTCGAGGGACGAAGGCTTCTCCGATCTCCTCAACGATGGAGGTCCAGCCTATGTCGAACGCAAGCGGCTGACTGCGGCCGAGGCGATCCAACTGGCCAGAGCCAGCAGTGCCGTCCCCGTCATCGCCCATCCCGTAACGATGGGCCTCACCAGGGAGGAATATGGCGAAGCGTTCCACCAGCTGACAGAACTCGGCCTTGGAGGAATCGAGGCCCACCACCCAATGCACGATGTTGAGCTACGCGCACATCTCACAGAAATCGCCACGACGCTCGGTATCGCTGCAACCGGAGGGTCTGACTACCATGGCGCCACAAAGCGCGCATACCGTGTCGGCGTCGGGAATGGAGACCTCCGCGTTCCTGAGTCAGCCGTTGAACAGCTGCACGAACAACGTCACCAATGATGGTGGCGGTCATCCGTCGTTTTCGTCAACCTCCCCGGCTCTCGAGCCGATAGAAGCCGAGAGGAGCGAGATGTTCGACCTATTCGCAAGAGCACCGATCGCCTATTCGGATATCCAACGGCCGTACAACACGAGCCGGGCCCTCGGCATGGTGGCATTCATCGCCCTCGCCGCTGGCTGGGTCGCGATCAACGGCGAGCCGTATATTCTCTTGCTCATCGTTCCAGCCCTCGTCGTCCTGGTTGACGCGCTGTATCGACGCACACACGGCACATCGGCGCTTCCTGGGGAACTCATGGGAACAACGATGATCGTCCTCGCGATCCTGCTGCGCGGACCCGCCCCGGCCATCCACGGTCTCTCCATCGCGTGGATCGCCGTCTCGACCGCTCTCGTTCTGCCGCTTCGACACGCCACCATGCTCGTCATCTACACCGTCTCCGCATCGGCTGCGACGTTCGCTCTCTACGACCGCACGGACATCGCACTCATCGGCATCGTCGAGGGTTCGGGCGCAGAAGCGACTATCGACGCGGCTGCAACGCTGGTCCTTGTCATCCTGACCATGAGTCTCATATTGAGAGTCATCCGGGTTGTGTTGGAAGCACAGGACAGACACGCTGAGGCGTTGGCTCAGGAGCGACGCGCCGTCCAACTCAAGAACGAGTTCGTATCCATGGTCAGCCACGAACTCAGAACGCCTCTGACGGGTATTGCAGGATTCACGGACACCCTCGCCGAATCGTGGATGGCGCTACCGCCAAATGAGGTCAATGAGTTCCTCGACATCATGCGCGAAGAGAACGCCCACCTCTCGAATCTGGTTGAGGACATCCTGGTGATCCCGCGTCTCGAGGCCGGCCAGCTACGTCTCAGCCTCGACGAATTCGATCTGGCAACAGAGGTACATGCTGTCGCCTCGATGATCTTCGACGACAAGGCATATGCGGTGTCCATCCCGGCGAACATCGCCGTTCGAACCGACCAGACAAGGCTCAGACAGATCCTACGAAACCTCCTCGAAAACGCCAGGAAGTATGGCGGTGACGAGGTGCTCATTTCGGGCGAGCTGTCCACATCGGGCATGTACAAGGTCGAAGTTTCAGACAACGGGTCCGGCATCGCCGAAGACGACAGGGAGCGAGTCTTCACGCACTTCGAGCAGCTCTCGACAGGCAGTGCTCGTATCCAGCAGGGAGTCGGGCTCGGTCTTCCGATTGCAAAGATGCTCTCGATCGCGATGGGGGGTGACCTCTGGTACGAGGAGAGATTCCCCGTGGGTGCCCGTTTCTGTTTCTCCGTGAAGCTTGCGCAGCAGGTGGATGCCCAAGATTCACCTGAAGCAAAACACGCCAACGCGTAGCAGGTAGTCTTGGGCGAATGCTGGCCTACAACATCCACCATGTCGCCATCGCCGTCGAGGATCTCGACAAGGCCATCGCGGGGTTCGAATCCCGGTTCAAGGTCATGCCGATATCGCGCGAAGTCATAGAGGATCAAGGCGTGTCGGAAGCGATGATCGCCGTCGGTGGATCCCACATCCAGCTGCTTGAACCGCTCTCGCCCGAGACTCCTGTAGGCCGGTTCCTGAGTCGGAACGGTGAAGGCATGCACCACATCGCATTCGCCGTCCACGACATCGATGCAGCATTGGAACATCTCAAGAGTACGGGAGCACGATTGATCGACGAGACACCGCGCATTGGCGGGGACGGACACAGGATCGCGTTCGTTCACCCCACAGACCTTGCGGGCACGCTCGTGGAACTTGTCGAGGTCGGCAGTGGCTGAGAATGTCGAGATCACGGGCGGTGCAGGACCAGAGGAAACGGCTGCCATAGCCGCTGTGGTGGCATCCATCGAGAACGAGGAGAGACTCGCCGCAGCGGTGCGACCCGAACCGATCCATCAGAGCCAATGGATTCGATCCGGTCGCTCGGCAAGACACCTCGCACCAACCAGCCCGAAGGACGCGAACAAGACTGCCTCCCCATCACGTCGTGAGGTGTGACGGCCGGCCGCCGCCGACCGCCGATTACCATCTGCGCATCGCCAACAGATGAGGACACCATGAACCCTGTGATCTGTTCGATCTCGCGAACTCCGATCGGCCGCTTCAGCGACGTGTTCGCACCACTCTCCGCAATGGATCTTGGCGGCATCGCAATCAAGGGAGCCCTCGACCGAGCAGGACTCGACCCCTATCAGGTGGACGAGGTTCTCTTCGGTCACGTGATCCAGGCCGGTCAGGGCCAGATAACGGCACGTCAGGCCGCCGTGAAAGCCGGAATACCGATGTCTGTGCCCGCCACCACGATCAACAAGGTGTGTCTATCGGGAATGACGGCGATCCAAGAAGCTGCGAACCACATCAGGCTCGGTGAATCCAGGTTCGTCGTCGCAGGCGGAATGGAATCCATGACGAACGCCCCCTATCTCCTCCCCGACGCACGATCAGGACTCAGAATGGGCGACGGGACCGTCGTTGACTCCCTGACCCACGATGGCCTCTTCTGTGCGTTCGACTCATGCATGATGGGAGAGTCTTCGGACGTTCGCAACGAGCAACTCGGAATCACGCGTGAGTCACAAGATGACTGGTCTTGTACATCCCATGCCCGCGCTCTCGAGGCAACCGAGTCCGGTGTGTTCTCCGTCGAGATCGTCCCTGTCGATGTGCCACAGCGCAAGGGCGATCCCATCGTCGTATCAAGGGATGGTGGAATCAGGCCGGACACGACCACCGAATCGCTTGGAAGGCTGAGACCTGCTTTCGCCGGTAGCGGAACGATCACCGCAGGAAACGCAAGCCAGATCTCAGATGGCGCCGCCGCCGTTGTCGTCGCAGACAGGGATGCAGCAGAAGCTGCGGGACTGCCGATAATCGCCGAGATCGTCTCATACGGCCAGATCGCCGGTCCGGACGCGACACTCCATGAACGACCTGCGCAAGCCCTGAACGTCGCTCTCAAACGGGCATCACTCGTCATCGACGACATCGACCTGTTCGAGATCAACGAGGCATTCGCCTCCGTGGCGATCTGGTCAACACAGATGCTCGACATCGACCACGACAAGGTCAACGTGCACGGCGGGGCGGTTGCACTGGGGCATCCGCTGGGAGCAACGGGTGCTCGTATCGTCGTCACGCTCATCAACGCCCTCAACCAGACCGGCGGAACACTCGGAGGTGCAGCACTGTGCGGCGGCGGAGGCCAGGGTGACGCCCTTATCGTGAGGATGGTGTGACATGCCGGTAGCCGACTATCTCCCCGAACGAAACCTTGCTCTCGAGCTGGTGCGTGTGACTGAAGCAGCAGCGATCTCTGCTGCACGTGAGCAGGGGCGCGGTGACAAGGAAGCGGTTGACCAGGCCGCTGTGGACGCTATGCGCCAAGTGCTTTCCCGTACCGATCTTGATGGCATTGTTGTGATCGGCGAGGGAGAGAAGGACGAGGCACCGATGCTCTACAACGGTGAGGTCGTCGGGAACGGCCGGCCTCCCCTGGTCGATGTTGCTATCGACCCCGTCGATGGAACTCGCTTGACGGCCGAAGGTCGGGGAGGTGCACTTGCCGTGATTGCCCTCGCTGAGCGAGGATCGATGTATGCGCCGGGGAGCCTTGTGTACATGGACAAGATCGCAGTCGGCGAAGATGCTGCCGGCACCGTGGACATCGAGGCTCCCGTGGAGTACAACCTGAAGCAGGTTGCAAAGGCCAACGGGAAGGACGTCAGCGAGGTCACTGCTGTGATCCTTGAGCGCCCGCGGAACGCCGACTACGTCAGACAGGTCAGGGAAGCCGGTGCGCGCATCTCACTCATCGGTGATGGCGACATCCAGGGTGCGATCACTGCGGCGATCCGCGACAACGGCATAGACATCATGTTCGGCATTGGCGGTTCGCCCGAAGCAGTGACCTCTGCGTGCGCAATGGCTGCACTGCGGGGCGAGATCCAATGCAAGTTGTGGCCACGCGACGACTCCGAACGTGAGTACGCCAGGGAGAACGGTCATGATCTCGACCAAGTGCTCACCACGAGAGACCTCGTGAACTCGGACAACACGTTCTTTGCGGCCACGGGAGTCACAACGGGAGCCCTACTCAGAGGGGTTCGATATGGGGGTATCCACACATCGACTCACTCGGTGATCATGCGATCCGAATCAGGAACCGTCCGATTCATCGAGGCTGACCATCGGGTCGAGTGGGTTGCGGGCGACATAAAGGCTTGATCAGAAGTCAGCTCCTTGAGCGCTTCGTCATAGAGGGGGGCGATCTTGTCCCACGAGAATTTCCTCGCTGCGGCGGATGTCGCCCGCTCGGGTTCACGTCCGAGCGCAGCCACGATCAGCCTCACCGCTTCTTGGGGTGAGTCGTACAGACAGCGCGCAGGGTCGGCGGCGAAGTCAGTGATCCGCTCCGGGTACACAAGCCGGTTGGGGAATACCGGTTGCGCTCCGGCAGCGACAGCTTCTGTGACGCCGATGCCGAAGAACTCCTGGTGCGCCGTCGACAACACCACCGATGCGTCGTTGAGCAGCTCGACGTAGCGGTCACGGTCAGCCCAGCTCGATTGCACGAGACGATCTCCGAACAGGTCGGTGATCTCTGTGTAGACAGCAGGTACCGAGACGAAGGTCTCACCGCACATCGCCATCCGGAAGTCGAGACCGGAAGCAACGAGTCCGATGGCGATCGACTTGAGCTCATCTGGACCCTTGTCGTGTTCCCATCGTTGGTTCCACAGGATCAGCGGCGAAGACTCGACTCGATCGGGCAACCCGCCCAGATCAGTCAAGTCGATGCCGACGGGGAGAACGATCGCACGGTCGATCACCTCGCCAACCTTTTCGACGTGTTTGTGCTCCGGGAACGAATTGAGGAACCGCTCGGCCTCATCCCTGAACACCGAACGGTGGAATTCGGAGTTGAATATCACCAGATCTGACGTTGCCGCGCTCGTCCAGTTCTTCATCTGATATGTGGCGTCTGGTTTGTCCACTGGCGAGAGCGGATACGTGAACTGGCTCTCATGGAAGTAGACAGCGATCGGCACACCGGAAGCTACATGCCGTATCGCTCCGGCAAATGCAGCGACGTTCATCATCGAGGAAGCCAAGATCACGTCGGGGGGACCGTGCATCGCGATGTCAGCTGCGAGCTCATCGGCAAGAGTCAGAAATGCGCCGTGCATCCTCCACTTCCAGAACCGAGCAGGGTGGGTGATCAACGTCAGGTTATGGCTTGATGATGCGACATATCCGTCAGCCCATGCCCGGTGCGAACCTCCGTAATACGGTTCGATGAGCGCGATTTTCATCAGAGTTCCTGGCGACCCACCAGAGCCCTGCCGAGGGTGACCTCGTCGGCGTAATCGAGGTCTCCACCGACCGGGAGCCCGCTTGCGAGTTTCGAGACCTTCACACCGAGCGGCTTGAGGAGCTGGGCCAGATACATGGCAGTCGTATCGCCCTCAACGGTTGGGTTCATTGCGGCGATGACCTCCTTGACACCCTCTGCGTCGATACGAGCTACAAGCTCACGCATCCTGAGCTGATCGGGTCCGATACCGGCGATTGGTGACATCGCACCACCGAGCACGTGATACCGACCCTTGAACAGCTGTGTGCGTTCGAGGACGGGAATGTCCTGAGCACGTTCAACAACACAGATCGATGAAGTGTCACGCCGCTGATCAACACAGATCGTGCACTCCCTCTCAGCGGTCACGTTGAAGCATCGATCGCACAGCCGCACGGATGAGCGCATCTGTGAAATCGCATCAGCAAGCCGAACAGCATCGGCCTCTTCGGCGTTGAGGATGTGAAAGGCCAGACGCTGCGCGCTCTTCTGGCCGACTCCAGGGAGTCTGGAGAGTTCGTCTATCAAACGCTGGACCGGGGGCTCGAACATCAGCCGAGCATACCGCCAAGGTCCATTCCGCCTCCAAGACCACCCATGGTGCTGTCGGCATCGGCGCTCATGGCAGCCATCGCCTGATTCACCGCGGCTACGACAAGGTCACCTGCCATCTCGGGGTCGTCCGGGTCGAGGACGGAAGCTTCGAAATCGACAGAGATCAACTCGCCGGATCCCTTGATGACGGCCTTTACGGCGCCGCCACCTGCGGTTCCCTCGAAGGTCTTCAGTGCGAGAGCTTCCTGTGCGGCCACCATCTGTTGCTGCATCTGCTGGGCCTGCCGCATGATCTGTTGCATGTCTTTGGGCATTCGATTCATGAGATGAGAGTACACGGTCCACAGTTGTCATCTCACAGTCAGAATGCGTCACAGTCAGAATGGGGAGTACGGATTTCGCTCCGAGGACGGTGAGCTTCTTCGATCTGTCTACTGTTCGCTCTGATGCAGTACCAAGCCCTTTATCGCAAGTATCGGCCACAACGGTTCGACGAGGTTGTCGGCCAGGACCATGTCGTGGAGACACTCGCACGCGAGGTCGTAGAGGACAAGGTTGCCCATGCATACCTCTTCACAGGTCCGCGCGGCACCGGCAAGACCACGTCGGCTCGGCTACTTGCGAAGTCGCTCAATTGTCCCAACAGGGCAGACGATGGTGAGCCATGCAATGAGTGCACCTCCTGTGAGGGAATAGCCAATGGTTCATCGATCGATGTCATCGAACTCGACGCGGCGTCTCACAACAAGGTCGAAGACATCCGTGAGATCCGAGTCAATGTCGGCACCGTTGCCGCTGCTCCGGGCGCGCGCCGCGTCTACATCCTCGACGAGGCCCACATGTTGTCCAGGGCTGCGAGCAACGCACTCCTCAAAACACTTGAAGAGCCGCCGGAGCATGTTGTGTTCGTGCTCGCGACAACGGAGCCATACAAGCTCCTGGACACGATCCGTTCCCGTACACAGCGATTCGACTTCCATCCGGTCGCATCGGAGACGCTCATCGAGCATCTGGCGAGGATCGCCGATCAGGAGGGCTTCAGCTACGACCACGAGGCCCTCGGGGCAGTAACGAGCCACGCAGACGGATCGGTGCGCGACGCGTTGAGTCTTCTCGAACAGGTCGCGGCCCTCGGTGGTGGCGAAGTCACGAGCGCAGGCGTGTCGAGGGCGCTCGGGATCGCCCGGGCTGACAGCTACGGCAGGTTGCTCGACCTCGTTGCTGCAGGTGATGCTGCGGGAGGAATCTCCTTGATCGCTGAGCTTGCATCCCAAGGTGCGGATCTTCGACGGTTCGTGGCAGATGCGATCGCATACTTGAGAGGCGTATTCCTTGCCCAGTACGCAGAGAACATCGACGAGGTCGTCGATGCACCGAGTGAGACGATTGAGGACTGGCGCAAACGTGCAAGCGCGATTTCAAGCAGCGAGGTTCTCAGAGCGATCGACGAACTATCCACAGCGCTCTTACAGCTGCGCGATGGTCGTGAGGAGCGCCTCGTCGTTGAGCTTGCGGTGCTCAGGTTGACCCGACCCGAAACGGTTCTCGATCTTGACGGCGTGACCGTGAGGTTGGACCGGGCTGAGAGACAGATACGGGCTCTCGAACGGGGCACACCACCACAGGTCGTCGGTCATTCACCGCCGGAGCGGGACCAGGAGAAGGAAGTGACCCCTTCGCCGGATAGACCATTCGAGAGCACGAAAGTGGAGAACACGAAAGACGACGCGCCAAGGGTGAATGCGCCCGAACCAACCGTCAACCGTCAACCGAAGTCCGACGAGCCGCAAGGCTCGCTGGATTTTGCCGACTTCGAGAGGGTGTGGCCTGCGATCGTGGCTCAGATCCGTCAGGACGTCGGACCACGAAGACACGCGCTGCTCAAAGAAGCATCCCCAACCACCGTGGAGAACGGACGGGTTGTTTTCGAGGTTGCATCCCACATGCACTTCCACCTCGAGCAGCTGAAGGCAGACTCAGGGATCGCTGAGGCCATCAGCACCGCGGCGACGGACCATCTCGGTCATCCGGTATCTGTGGCGTTTCGCTCTGCGGACGTCGAGACCGCTCCCGAGGAGATCATGCCGGAGCGTGTACCGAACAAGGACGACCTCATCGAAGCGAACGATGATGACCCGTCCGATGCGCTCAGCAATGTTCTCGACGTCCTTGGCGGCGAGATCGTGGGCGACTAGTGCTCTGTCGATGCGGCTAGGAATCGATCTCGATGGTGTAGTCGCGGACTTCAACGCTGGTTGGATGCGTCGCTACAACGAGGAACACGGTACAGATCTCAAGCCGGAGATGGTGCAGACCTGGGATGCCTTCGTTCCACTCACCAGATTCAACTCGAATGCGGAGTTCTGGAAGTGGGTGCGGAATGCAGATGGCCATGGCCTGTTCCGTGATCTCCCACTCCTTCCGGATGCACTCGGAAGCCTCAAGCGGTTGAGCCGGGACCACAAGGTTGTGATCATCACGACCAAGCCACCCTGGGCCACCGCTGACACCTTTGCGTGGATCGCGGACAGCGAGATTCCCACCAGGGAGGTTCACATCACGGGACGCAAGTGGGAGGTCGACTGTGACGTATATCTCGACGATGGACCACACAACCTCGAGCGACTCGTCGTGGAACGGCCGAATCGAACCGTGTGCCGTTTCGTCAGGCCATGGAACGAACCTGTGTCGGGTGCAGTCGATGTCGACTCCTGGGACACATTCGAGGCACTCGTCGGAGGACGTTCGCTGAGCCAAGGTCCCCCAACATCGCTAATGTAAGTCTGTAAGGGGCCGCGATGGCCCAGACAAGGGAGACCAACCAATGAAGAAACGTAGTTTCATCACTCTTTTGATTGCGTTCGCGATGATCGTCGCGGCATGTTCATCGAGTGATACCGACGATACGACGACCACGGCCGCAGCTGCTCCGGATACGACGACAACGACAACCACTGCTCCTCCGGCAACGACAACAACAACCGAGGCAGGCCCCGAAATCGGTTCCGCTGAGAACCCGATCCAGGTGCTCTTCGTACCGTCCACGAGTGCAGAAGAAATCATCGCCGGTGGCGAGATCCTCAAGGCTGTACTCGAAGAGGCGACAGGTCTCGTCTTCGAGGTGAGTGTGCCGACATCGTATGCCGCAACGATCAGCGAGATGTGCGCATCAACGGACAACACCATCGGATTCATCCCTGCGACGGCCTACGTGCTTGGCAACGACCTCTGCGATCTCGAGGTTGCGATGAAGTCGCTTCGCTTCGGTTACACGGAGTACTGGGCAGAGTTCATCGTCCCACGTGACAGTGATGCAACAACGATTGCAGACCTCGCAGGACTGAAGTGGGCGTATCCGGACGCCGGATCAACCTCAGGGTTCCTCGTGCCCAGCGGTATGTTCCTCCAGAACGGCATCGAAGCAGGAGAGACCTTCGAGGCTGGCAGTCACCCTGGAGTGGTTAGAGCCGTATACAACGGCGAGGCCGATTTCGGAACCGTGTTCTTCAGCCCGGCAATCGACGCCGACAGAGAGGTCCTCTGGGACGGAACATCTGTGGGTGCGGACGTTCCGGCCGATCTCGTTGAGGAATGTGAACTCGACGCAGATGGCCAGATCGACTGTGGCGGTGTCTTCCCGAGAGATGCTCGACGCAACATTCGTGAAGAGGCTCCCGACGTGATCCAGAAGGTCAAGATCATCGAGCTCTCCCAGCCGATTCCGAATGACACGGTTACCTTCAGCCCGGATCTCCCCCAGGACATTCGCGAGAAGTTCATCGCGGCGCTTGTTGACTTCGCCGCGAACGACCCGGACCAGTTCTCGATTGCATTCGATGCCTACTCATGGAGCGGCGTCTCATTGACCGACGACACCGAATTCGACTTCATTCGATCGCTGATCCAGGACCTCGGCCTTTCAGTCGACGACCTCTAGGCGCCAACGAACGAGGGCCGCTATCGGGCGGGGGCATCTGCCCCCGCCCGATATTCGGTCGCACACGCGAGAAAGACCGATTTCATGCTCAAGGTTGAGAACCTGACCAAGATCTATGCCGGCGGCATCCAAGCGTTGGACGACGTGTCGTTCGAGGTTGAAAAGGGCGAATTCCTTGCCATCATCGGTCTGAGCGGTTCCGGGAAATCAACTCTTCTCCGGTGCATCAATCGCCTCATCGAACCGACCGAGGGCACCATCATCTGGGATGGCGTTGACATAACGAACGCCTCCCAAGAGGAACTCCGAAAGATCAGACGCCGAATCGGGATGGTCTTCCAACACTTCAATCTGGTCAACCGATCCAAGGTGCTGACAAACGTCCTCGCCGGAAGACTCGGCTATTCGAACCCCGCACTCAGCGTTGTGAACCGATTCTCAAAGGCCGACATGGACAAGGCCTACGCCCAGCTCGCCCGTGTTGGACTCGAGGAGAAGGCGAACGCCAGAGCAGACGAGTTGAGTGGCGGACAACAACAGCGCGTCGGCGTCGCAAGGGCGATGATGCAGGATCCAGAGATCATGCTCGCCGACGAGCCTGTTGCGAGCCTCGACCCCGTGCTCGCCCACAGCATCATGCAGTACCTCGAGCGAATCAATCAGGATGATGGCGTGATGGTGCTCTGCTCCCTCCACTTCCTCGACCTCGTCCACCAATACGCTGACCGCGTCATCGCATTGAACGATGGGAAGCTCGTCTTCGAGGGTTCACCACAAGAGATCGATGACGCCAAATTCAAGGAGATCTACGGCAAGGAGGCTGAGCGCGTTGGCTGATCGCAACTCAGAGCAGCCCGGCGAGGGCAACGAGCCACGCCGACGGTGGCGCCGACCGATCTTCATCGTCATCGCCGTACTCATCGCATTCGTCGTCTATGCCTTCGCTTTCGCCAAGACGGACGTGTCCCTCGACGAGATCCAGTCAGAGCAGCGACGGGAACAACTCTTCAATATCTTGCGCGCGCTCGCAAAACCAGATCTCATCCACTACGACACACAGGATCTCGTCGTGTCCGCGGACGTGTTCGTGCCTTGCAACGGATTCGAACCCGATCCGGTTGCCCCCGATCCTTCGGGTGCAACCATTGAGATCACGCCGACGTGTGCATCTCCGGGAGAGATCTTGACGGTCAACGGCGCAGGCTTCGAGCCAGGAAAACGCGTCATCGTCAACTTCGTTCCCAAGTCGGACTTCGATATCGTCCTCAGACAGGGAACGACCGATGTCACCGACGACGGATCCTTCGCCCTCTCCTTCGAAACTCCGGGCCGAGAATCTGAGGATCCCCAGCAGGTCCAAGTGATCACGAAGACCAACATAGGTGGATGGGCGAACCGGGTGAGCGTGTGGACGGATACGAACCTCAACGGAATCGAGGACGCTTCTGCTCTGCCCTCGTCGGACGGACTCATGGCAACAATGGCCCTTCTACTTCCCGACTTCACGTACCGTGATCCGGGCGGTGTGACCATCATCGACGAGAACAACAATGTCCTCGACTTCGTGAGTTGGGGTGGCTCCTTTGAGGCCACAACCGGTTCGGGGAGAGGTCACGTAAGTCGCGATATCGAGATCGACCCATTTGCCATGGGCCCAGATGACTCGGCCCAACTCACGGGATCAGGCGCATCCGCGGCTGACTTCCAATGGAGCGGTCCCGAATCTGAGAGCTTCGGTGCGATCAACAACGGCCAGGACCCGACCGACTCGATTTCAACGTTGTTCTTCAACGAACTGTCATTCGGCGAGATCAGTCGTTTGGAAGTCGGCGGGCCGCCCGGCACGGACATCTCTGATGTCTCGCTCGTGTTCTTCGACGGAACAGACGGCAAGCAGTACAAGATCGTCAAACTCTCCGACACATCCGACCTCTCTCCGCGCTTGTCCGACAATGCCCTGAACACATGGGACCGAATAGTCGAGACCGTCATGCTCGCGCTGCTCGCCACCACAGTCGGAACGTTCCTCGCTGTTCCGCTCAGTTTTCTTGCCGCAAAGAACCTGATGCGGGATGTCATGGTGCCCGTGATCAACCTGTCACTGTCGCTCATTGCACTGCCGATCGGTCTCGTCATCGGCGTGTTGGCATCACGGTGGGCCGCTTCGTTGGAGGCATTCACGGACGCAAATGCTCTCACGCTGTTGGCGGCCCTCGGTCTCATCGGCACAGTCGCGTGGTTGCTCGTGCGATGGACGTTCAACCCTGAACGTGCCGACGAATCTCCGGGACCCGGGCTGCGAGCACTGCGAGTGGTGGCTCTTCTTGCCGTTGGCTTCCTCTTGCTCATAGTTTCTTACATACTTGCCGAGCTTCTCATAGTGTTTGGTGAGTTCTTCGAGGATCTCATACCGGCTGTCGGGTTCCTGGGCAATTTCGTAGTGAAGCTCGGCGAGATCACCGTCATCGGCATCCCGGTGTTCTCTGCGCTCCTTGGAGCGTTCGCCGTAGCCCTGTCCGCAAGCAAGCTCGGCTATCTGCTCGACAAGCGTCTTGGACGTCGAGCGTTGAGTCTCACGACACTGGTCTTCTCGGCGGTTGCGGGCGCAACCGTTGGCATCGCGATTGGCGGTGTGATCGAGTGGTTCTACCAGTTGGAGAATGTGCTGGCAACGGTGATCATCCCAGCAGCAGTCGGTGCATTGTTCGGCATGTTCATGTCACTGAAGGCGTTGCGAAAATCAGAATCCCAGAACATCGGGCTGACGGTGTACTACCTCTCCCGCACCGTGTTCAACGGGCTCAGGTCCATTGAGCCTCTTGTGATGGTGATCATCTTCGTTGTGTGGGTAGGCATCGGACCGTTCGCTGGAGCCCTTGCTCTTGCGCTGCACACAACCGCAGCACTCGCAAAGCTCTATTCCGAGCAGGTTGAGAGCATCAGCACGGGACCGCTCGAAGCCGTGAGAGCAACGGGAGCTACCAGGCTCCAGACAGTCATCTACGCAGTCGTGCCACAGATCGTTCCGCCCTATATCTCCTTCACGATGTACCGGTGGGACATCAATGTGCGCATGTCAACGATCATCGGCTTCGCAGGCGGTGGTGGAATCGGATTCCTCCTCCAACAGAACATCAACCTGCTTCAGTACCGGGCAGCCGCTGCACAGATGCTGGCCATCGCCATCGTCGTCGCATCCATGGACTACATCAGCTCACGCCTGCGTGAACGCGTCGTCTGAGAATGAAGGCCTTTCGGCTCCGGACTCGCGAGACAGCCGAGGCCGCGGAACTTGAACAGCTCGCACAAGGCGCGGCGCTCTCCAGCGAATCGCGAGGCCGAGCCGAGCGTGAGAATCCGGATCATTGGCGAACCGACTTCGAACGAGACCGCGATCGCATCCTTCACTCGAAGGCGTTCCGACGCCTGAAGCACAAGACCCAGGTCTTCATGAACCCCGAAGGCGATCACTTCGTAACCCGGATGACCCACACTCTTCAGGTCACCCAGATTGGCGGCGCGATCGCGAGAGCCTTGTCCCTGAACGTGGCGCTGGCAGATGCCGTATGTCTCGGTCACGACGTCGGACACTCTCCTTTCGGGCACACCGGCGAGGACGCGCTGTCGGAATTCGTCGATGGTGAGTGGAGACACTCGGAACAATCCGTGCGGATCTTCGAGATACTCGAACCGCTGAACCTCACACTTGAGGTGCTCGACGGTATCCGGACGCATCCCTGGAAGGTCAAGCAGAGGGCGACCACCCACGAAGGCAACATCGTGCGGTTCTCCGACCGGATCGCGTATCTCGCACACGACGCGCTCGATGCCTTGCGAGCAGGCATCCTCGATCCATCTGAGTTCCCGGACAGGGTGCTTCGGGCGTTCGGCGAACCCGGTCGCGAATGGATCCAGGCAATGGTGCAGTCTGTCATCGACGAGTCCTATCGACAGAACGAGATCTCAATGGAACCGCACATGCTCGAAGCGATGCACACGCTTCGTGACTTCATGTTCACCAACGTCTATCTCCGACCTTCGGCTGAGACCCAACGACGCCGCGCCCAACAGATCGTGCGTGACCTCGTGACGTACTACCTCGAGCATCCCGACGACGTACCCGAGAGCTATCGGCACGATGAGGCCGACGACCTCACCCAGGTCATCGACTACGTGGCAGGTATGACCGACCGCTATGCGATTCGGACCCACGACGAGCTCTTCAGACCGAGATTGTTCTGAAACATCAGTCTGGCGTCCATACGCGCCGAATATGGCCGGATCGGACGCCAGACTGCTCTAGCCAGTCCAGAGGGACTCGGCTGCAGTCCATTCGGGCGCGGCGCCCCAGCGCTCCTCGAAGACGACTTCATGAACGGGAGCCCGCTTGGCAAGACCCCAACGGCCCAGGGGGTAGCCGCAGGTGACGGCGGCTGCGTTCTGCCAACCCTTTTCCAATGGCACACCAAGCAGCTCTGCGACCTCCATGCTCTTGAAGGTGCCGAGGATGGTCGTGAGCGTGGTACCAACACCGTGACTCCGAGCGGCGAGCATCAGGCTCCAGACGCCTGGGTAGATCGAGGCGCCGGACGGATCGTTGCGGTGATAGGCCAGCACCACCAGGGGTATCTGCTCGAAGTTGTCGGCAAGCCACTGCGCTGAGGAGAGCACTCGCAGGGTTGCATCGTCTCCGCTCGCCTCCGCTGTCTCCCTTCTTCCCTTGTAGAACGATGCGTTGAGCTCTGCCCATGCTTCTGCATAGAGCCGGCCGAGCTCATTGACGATCGGTCGGTCGGTGACGGTGAGCCATCTCCAATTCTGTGAGTTCCCACCGGAAGGAGATCGGATCGCGGCATCGAGCATTGATTCCACAACCTCTTGGGGAATGGGATCGGACTTGACACGGCGCATCGCACGCGTTGTGTACAGGGCTTCATAGACATCCATGCAACGAACCTAGTCGACGATGGCAGCGATCACACCGAAAAGCACGAGATTGACAGCGGTCCACGCCACGCACAGGATTCCGTACGTTCGCAACCACTCAACCCATTCGGAGCTTCGCGTGGCGATCCCCCTACCAGCAAAATACCAGATCGGCACACTGGTCACGATGCCGAAGACAAAGACCGTGAACCGGGTGACATCGATGAAGGCGAACGAGAGCGCCCACGCCGTTGGTGCAGCGATGAGGAAGAGGACTGCGCCTGCGAGGCTCGCCGCAAAGTCACCCATGTCACCACCGGATCGGAATCCAACCGATAACGCTGCCACCACAAGCACGAATGGGTACATCAGACCGAGAGTCCCGCCAAGAACTGGCGCGACCGTGCCGCGTCTCGGAGCGAATGAAACATCTCTTCTCACGGTTCACCAGCGTACATCGAACAGTCGACCTGGTGCCTGTAGCATCGCTCTTCGGAGGTCATATGACGGAATCACTCGACAATGGCGCGATCAAGATCATCGAGATCATGGGGGTTTCCACAACCAGTTTCGACGATGCCCTCAACCGAGCAGTGGCGAAGGCAGCCGAGAGCGTGAAAGGAATCATCTCGCTTGAGATCGTCCGGCAGACCGCAAGCGTCAAGGACGGGAAGGTGGCTCGATACGAAGTGGCGGCCAAACTGTCCTTCGTGGTTCGCTAGAACTCTGTCACTAGGGATCGATCGCATCCAGGTCAGACTTGAGGGTATGGCGTTCATCGAGCCCACTGATCGAGCTGAGAAGTTCTCGCGCGGCATCCAGGTGCAGAACGGCTGTATCCGAGTCTCCGAGAGCAGCAGCGGCCCTCGCGACTGCCTCATGGCCGTATCCCACATAGAAGGCGCCCGTCTTGGCTCTCCTCGCTATTTCGAGTGCCCGGATTCCGTGGCGCAGTGCTTCATGAGGACGATCTGCGACCGAATACACCCGTGAGAGTTGCCACGCAGAGATGGATTCATGCTTCGGTGAAATGTCGTCTCTCTGGCGCCAGTGCATCCTCGATGCGTGGGCGATGTCGATCATCATCTCGATGTCCTCATCGCTACGGCTCTCGAGTTCGAGCAGATCCCACGTTCGATTGAAGAACTTCGTCGAAAAGTACTGATGGGCAGCGTCCAGGTCGATCGGTTCGGACATATACCTCCCTTGAGCCGACGATGCTAGCGGGTTCCCTCAGCGCTACCTTGTGCCCAACGCTACGATTACGGCACCGCATGACATATTCGCGATTTCCCCGTGCGCTACTCCCGGCTCTGCTGCTCGCTCTTTTCGCAGTGGCGCCGATACCCGCGTCGGCTCAATCCAAGAGCGATGTCAGCAAGGCGAGAACTGCCGAAGAACAGGCATTCGCCGCCCTTGCCGAAGCCGATGCCGAACTCCACGCTGGTGTCGAGGAGATGGAGCGCATCGAGGGCCAAATCTACAGCCTGAACTGGCGCATACAGAAGCTTGATAAGGCAGTCATCGAATACGGCGATGAGGTCACAGATCTCCAAGAGAGAGCGAGACTTCTCGTGCTCGAGGCGTACACGTCCGGTGGCCGGAACATGGTTGCATCAGCTTTCTCAGCAAGCTCCATTCAGGAGTTGATCACATCTCAAGCACTATATGACGCGGCAACGACTCGCGACCTCAACCAGCTCGACCAGCTCGCGGCAATCAGCCGTCAGATGGATCGCCTCACCGATGAGCTCACGATCAAGGAAGCAGAGGTCGAGCAACTCCGTGGCGAGCACGCCGTTGTCGTCGAACATCTGGCCGAGGTGCACACCAAGGCTTCAGAGCTCCACGCAACCGCCAAAGCAACGTATGCCAAGGCATACAGGGCGTATCAGGCAAGACTCAGACGTGAGGCAGCCGCAGCCGCAGCGCGGGCATCAGGCGGAGCTGCAGGAATCCCGAGCCAGACGAGGGGCGTTGCTTGCCCGGTCGCAGGTTCGCACTACTTCATCAATTCGTGGGGATATCCGCGATCCGGTGGTCGCACCCACAAGGGAACGGATATCATGGCCAGTTTCAACACCCCCCTTGTCGCCATGAATTCGGGGTCGGTGCGATTGAGCAGCCACAGCCTCGGAGGCATCCAAGTGTACGTCTACGGTGATGATGGGATCACGTATTATTACGCACACATGTCCAAGTGGCCCGGCGGTCTCCGGAACGGTCAGCGAGTCAACAAGGGCCAGGTCATCGGTTACGTCGGTGACTCAGGGAATGCCAGGGGAACACCTCATCTCCATCTCGGCATGATCGCCGGAGGCATCTACGTGAACCCCTATCCGACGGTACGGGCAGCGTGCTGACTGGATAACGGGACGAGATCACTCCTCGGCGATCTCGACGTCCAACTCCTCAGAGACCACATAATCGATGTTCCCGTCGCCATCCGAGTCGATGCCGTACAGACGGACGCCATCGACCATCACATCGCTCAGCTCACCATCCTCATCGGGATCGATACCCGAGGCCGTGATGATGTCGGTTCGGCTCACCTCAGGGTGATCCGTCACCAGAGATGTCGTGTGCAATTGTGCGGACCTCGGTTATCTCTACGGAATCGGCCCTGCCGTCACCATCGAGGTCCATCACGGTCTCTGTGGTCTCGACGGTCGTGAATACATCAGGAACACCATCACCGTCCACATCGATCGTGGTCTCCTCAATGCGTGTCGTCTCAACGATGTCGGCAACACCATCACCGTCGATATCGATCTCACGCACCTGTGTGTAGGCGGTCCGAATGCCATCAGGTTCACCGTCACCGTCGATATCGATCTCATGGGTCTCGGTCTCCGTGAGAACGATGCTCTCGTCCTGACTGCGCGGAGCCAAATCGCCGTTGGATCGGTCCCCACCCGGCGCGTCGGTCCCATCGTTGATTGTCATGGATTCTCCCTCGTCTTCCACAAGCGTAGCTGCCTGCACGCTTCGCACCGGCGGTAGCCTGCCGGCTTCATGACTCAGATCCTTGCACTTACGGCTGCTGCACTCTTCGGTGTTGCCGACTTCGCCGGTGGCCTCGCTACTCGAGCCCATTCGGCTTGGCGGGTGACCGCGTGGTCTCAACTCATCGGAGTTCCTGTTCTCCTCGCTGCCGTGGCCATCGTGGGGACAGCTGATGCAACTGCCAGCGACCTGGGCCTCGGCGCTGTCGCGGGCGCATTCGGACTGCTCGGAATCGTGCTGATGTACTCGGCACTTGCGACGGGCACGATGTCCATCGTCGCGCCCATCATCGGATCCGTTGCCGCAGCAATTCCTGTGGTGTGGGATCTGGCGACCGGAGGAACCATCGAAGGTATCCATTGGCTTGGCATCATCATCTCGATCGGAGCCGTAGTCCTACTCGCTTCCCAGCCCGGCGACGGAACCTCGGACAGAGCACCGATCATCAAATCCATCGGAGCGGCGGTCGCATTTGCCGTATTCTTCATCGCGATGAGCTACACGAACGAAGCGTCAGCGCTCTGGCCACTCGTGTCGGCAAGGTTGGTCACAGTACCTCTCGCTTTCCTCATGGCTCTGACTGTCCGAGCCGCCGCCCTCCCGGAGCGGCGGATCCTCCCCCTGGTCGCGTTCACCGGTTTGGCCGACATGGGGGCAAATCTCGCGATCGTCATCGCCGTGCAACGGGGCCCGCTGGGTGTCAATGCCGTGCTCTCTTCGCTCTACCCCGCGTTCACTGTTGTAGCGGCGCTTGTGATCCTCAACGAACGGCCGAACATCGCCCAACGGGTGGGAATCACGCTCGCCGTATTGGCCGCACTCATTCTGGCCGTGTGATCTGACGCTCGTGCATGTCGATTGGCGAATCTGATTCATTAGCTGTATGCTAATGAATAGCGGAATTCGCATCTGGGGAGGCACCCGTGTCGACACGTTGGATATACGCTTTCGATGCCCTTGAAGCAGCATCTGAGCGGTGCGGTGGTGACTGGAACGAGGTCAGGGGACTCCTTGGAGGCAAGGGCGCAAACCTCGCGGACATGACAGCTCTCGGGATTCCGGTTCCACCTGGGTTCACCATCACCTCTGACGCATGCAACGCATACCTGAACGTCGGGGAGAATCTCCCCGTAGGACTTGCAGACGATCTCACAGCGGCGCTCAAGATTGTGGAGCAAGTGACAGGGAAGACCTTTGGTGACCCGAGAAACCCGCTTCTTCTTTCTTGCAGAAGTGGAGCGAAGTTCTCGATGCCCGGCATGATGGACACGGTGCTCAACATCGGCCTCAACGACGGGGTCGCCGACGGCATCGCGAAATTGTTCGACGACCGTCACTTCGCTCTCGATTCGTACCGTCGTCTGATCCAGATGTTCTCCACAGTTGTCATGGGGATCCCTGACGAACCATTCGAGGAGACACTGCGCGAATTCAGAGCGAAGCGTGGGGTCGAAAGTGACGGTGATCTGTTCGAAGATGATCTCGAGTCGATAGTGGATGGCTTCACAAAGATCTTCCGCAATCGCACAGGCCGCGACTTCCCAGTCGATCCAATGGAGCAACTCACCATGGCCGTCGAGGCCGTGTTCCGCTCCTGGAACGGACGACGTGCGATCGCCTACCGTAACGCCGCAGGCATCAGCCACGATCTAGGCACCGCTGTGAACGTCCAAACGATGGTCTTCGGCAATCTCGGACCAGACTCCGCGACCGGTGTTGTCGTCTCGCGTAACGCGACGACCGGCGAGCCGGCCCTCGACGGTGACTTCCTGATCAATGCACAAGGTGAGGACGTTGTCGCAGGCATCAGGGCAACCAGAACCATCGAGGATCTCAAACGCGAGATGCCTGAGCTCCACGCTCAACTCGAACGATACGCCGGAAGGCTCGAACGCCACCACCGCGACATGCAGGACATCGAGTTCACGATTGAGCATGGCAAGATGTGGCTCCTTCAGACGCGCAACGGCAAGCGAACCGCACAGGCTGCCGTGCGGATCGCCGTGGATCTCGTGTCGGATGCGATCATCACCAAAGAGGATGCCCTCATGCGTGTCACACCTGAGCAGGTCGAATTCTTCCTTCATCCCCAATTCGACTCAGGGACGAAAGCCGAAGCTGTGAAGGAGGGCCGCCTTCTGACCGTGGGCCTCAACGTGTCGCCGGGTGCAGCCGTCGGAATCGCAGCGCTCGATGCCGATCTGGCTGAGCTGTGGGCGAAGGAACGTGAGGAGCCGGTCATACTCGTTCGCCCAGAGACAAAGCCGGACGATGTACATGGAATGCTTGCCTCAGCCGGTGTTCTCACTTCCAGTGGTGGTCGTACAAGCCATGCCGCCCTCGTCGCACGGCAATTCGGAAAACCTGCTGTTGTCGGTGCTCACAAGATCGCTCTCGACCTCGAAGCCCGCTTGATCACGGTCGGGTCCACGGTGATCAACGAGGGGGATTGGATCTCCCTGGACGGAACAACAGGCGAGTTGTTCCTCGGCAAGATCCAGACAACACTGCCTGAGATCGACGATCCGTGGCTCATGGAACTCCTCGGGTGGGCAGACGACGTCCGGGACCTCGATGTGTGGACCAACGCGGACTATCCAGCTGACGCGGTTCGAGCATTCAAATTCGGCGCGAACGGCATTGGGCTCTGCCGCACCGAGCACATGTTCTTCGACCAGTCTCGCCTACCGATCGTGCAGCGGATGATCATGGCCTCGACAGATGCGGACCGCGCGGACGCACTCGCAGAGCTTCTTCCACTTCAGCGGTCGGACTTCGCGGGTCTGTTCCGCGCAATGGATGGCAAGCGGGTCATCATTCGGTTGCTCGATCCGCCGCTCCATGAGTTCCTTCCCAACCAGGACGACCTCATCCGAATGACCACTGATCTCAAGATCAGACTGATGAGGGCGCGAGATCTGGCCGAGGTGAACGCCCTGGTGCGCGAGCTCGAAGACACCGAGCACATACTCGCCGGCGTCGAGGCTCTCCGCGAGTCCAATCCGATGCTTGGTCTGCGCGGCGTGCGCCTCGCGATCCTGCTACCAGAGATTCCGGAGATGCAGATACGGGCGATCTTCGAAGCTGCGCTTCAAGTGCTTGAAGAGGGCATCACTCCGAGACCGGGGATCATGATCCCCCTCATAAGCGATTCTGCCGAGTTGGACCCGATGCGAGAGATCGTCGACCGGATCGCTGTGGAGGTTCTCGGCGAAAGGCTTCACGAGATTGACTTTGAGTTCGGGACGATGATCGAGACGCCGAGGGCTGCGATCACCGCCGCAGCCGTGGCCGAGACTGCCGAGTTCTTCTCCTTTGGCACGAACGATCTCACGCAGATGACGTTCGGCATCAGTCGCGATGACGCAGAGAAGGCATTTCTGATGGACTATCTCAGGCTCGGCGTGCTCTCGACCAATCCGTTCGACACTCTCGATCGTGATGGTGTCGGCGCACTGATCCGCTCTGCGGTGGAAGCAGGCCGCGCCGCGAGACCCGGCATCCATGTTGGAATATGCGGAGAACACGGTGGCGATCCGGCCTCGATCGCGCTCTGCGATGAACTTGGCCTCGACTATGTGAGCTGCTCACCGCTGCGCGTCCCCGTTGCGCGACTTGCAGCGGCCCAAGCTGTGCTCAACCGAACGGACAGGGCGGACGTAGAGGCCAACCCACCAGAAGAACTCAGAGAAGGAGTGTTCGCAAACGCCGGTTGATGAGAGTTTCCCAGATCCAGCCGCACCGTCGACTCGTGCCTTCCCTTGATGCGACGGTGCGGCTGCCTCGTTGAGCGTATGCCACCAATAACGAATAGCTCTCGAGTCGACGACTACGATGCTTCTCGATCCACAGCGAGGACCTCTCATGGACAAGAACGATTCGTCGCAGCCAGACACAGAGAAACAGTCACGATTCACCACTATCCACGTCGACCCGGCATCCATATGGAAGATCATCGGAGCGATTCTGATCACCATGCTTTCGCTGTGGGTCATCGGAGAAGCAAGCCACCTGCTCGTGCTCGTTGCACTGTCATTCTTCTTCAGCCTTGCTCTTCAGCCCGCGGTGCTTCGATTGACCACCAGGTACGGCTGGAGACGAGGCTCCGCGGTTGGCGTGATCTACCTCGTCGGATTCCTCGGGGTCGTGCTGATGCTTGTCGTCCTCATCCCGGCGATCGTGCAGCTCGCCCAGACGATCGGTTCGCACGCATCTGAATGGGTCGCCAATGTGGTGAGCTGGCTCGAGAGAAACTTCGGGGTGACGGCCTCTGATTCGGTAACCGGAGGTGACTGGTCAAGCGAGATCGACGACAGGATCATCGAGTGGGCCCAGGGCGGTGGAATCGGGAGCATTCTCGGTGTAGCGACCACCGGTCTTGGTCTCATATTCGACATCGCCACGATCGCGATGTTCACGTTCTACTTCACAGCCGATGCGGAGCGACTCCAACGCACCGTCCTCAGCCTCGTGAAACCAGAGAATCAGTACCGCGTGGGATGGACGTGGAACCAGGCTGTCATCCAGACCGGTGGATACTTCTACTCGCGTATGCTTCTGATGATCATCAACGGTTTCGGGTTCTTCATAACCATGGTGATCGTTGGGGTTCCTGTCGCGATCTCGATCCCGCTGTCGCTGATCGCAGGGTTCATCGCGGCGTTCATCCCCGCGATAGGTACGTATCTGGGTTCTGCCATCCCGATCGCTGTGACGCTTGGGCTCCAAGGCCTCGTTCCTGCGGCAATCGTGCTCGCATACGCCCTCGTCTACCAGCAGATCGAGAACTACTGGCTGAGTCCGAAGATCTCGTCAAAGACGATGACGCTCAACGGCGCCGTGGCATTCGGAGGCGCTTTGGCCGGTGGTGCGATAGCTGGCCCGCTTGGTGCGTTCGTTGCGCTGCCCGTTGCTGCATTGATCACATCGCTTGTCTCGAATTTCGTCACTCACTATGAGGTGGAGTACGACTTCTCATACGACAGCGCAAAAGACGTTTCGGCCGCCCAGGAGAGCGCCACGGAAAGCGACGACGGCTGACGCCTGACACCTGACACCTGTCTACTGTCCATTCCATGAACCGTCGATTCCTCGACCATCTCGCGGCCGAAACCGAGGAGCTACGTGAAGCCGGGCTCTACAAGGCCGAACGGATCCTCGCATCGCCACAGGACGCCGTGATCAGGCTCGACGACGGCACCGAAGTGATCAATTTCTGTGCGAACAACTACCTCGGTCTCGCAAACAACCGACGTCTCGTGGAGGCCGCTCGGGCGGCGGTCGAGGAACACGGCTACGGAATGGCATCGGTGCGCTTCATCTGTGGAACCCAGACCGTCCACAAGGAACTTGAGAACGAGGTCAGCTCATTCCTTGGCACAGGGGACACGATCCTGTACTCGTCGTGCTGGGATGCAAACGGTGGACTCTTCGAAACGATTCTCGGGCCCCAGGATGCAATCATCTCGGACTCGCTCAACCATGCTTCGATCATCGACGGAATTCGGCTGTGCAAGGCGCAGCGGTACCGGTACGCCAACAACGACATGGATGACCTCGCAGCGAAGCTCCAAGATGCGGAGGACGCACGCTTCAAGCTCATCGCCACCGACGGCGTCTTCTCGATGGATGGCATCATCGCGAACCTTCCCGCGATCTGCGAACTCGCTGAGGAGCATGGCGCGATGGTGATGGTGGATGACTCTCACGCTGTTGGGTTCATCGGCGAGAACGGTGGAGGGACACCGGACTACTGGAATGTGCAGGACCGCGTCGACATCGTCACCGGCACCTTCGGCAAGGCCCTCGGAGGTGCCTCAGGCGGATATACGTCGGGCCACAAGGAGATCATCGCACTGCTTCGACAGCGGTCGAGACCGTACCTCTTCTCGAACTCGCTCGCTCCGATGATCGCTGCAACGACCATCGAGGCCCTCGAACTGCTCCAAGGTTCAGATGATCTGCGCACCAGGCTCGCCTCCAATGCGAAGCGGTTCCGCAGAGGCATGAAGGGGGCCGGGTTCACTCTGGCGGGAGGAGGTCATCCGATCATCCCCGTGATGCTTGGCGACCCAAGGATCGCAACCGAGATGTCGAACAGGCTCCTTGACGAGGGTGTATACGTGATCGGGTTCTCCTTCCCAGTGGTTCCAAAAGGGCAGGCGCGCATCCGTTCCCAGATGTCCGCCGCACACACACCGGAGCACATCGACAAGGCGATCAACGCGTTCGTGAAGGTTGGGCTTGAACTCGGGATAGTCGGCTGATGCGTGCACTGGTCAAGTCAAGACCCGAGGCTGGGATCTGGATGCAGGACGTGCCAAAGCCCGTGATCGGTCCGAACGACGTTCTCATCGCGGTCAGAAGGACGTCCATCTGTGGCACCGACCTGCACATCATCGCCTGGGACGAGTGGGCCAGGGAGACGATCCAGACTCCGATGACAATCGGCCACGAATACGTTGGGGTTGTCTCAGAGATGGGCTCAGAGGTACAGGGTCTCGAGATCGGACAGCGCGTATCGGGCGAAGGGCACGTTGTGTGCACCAGGTGCCGCAACTGCCAGGCTGGTCGCTTGCATCTATGCATCAACACCGTTGGCGTGGGTGTGAACAGGCCTGGTGCATTTGCAGAGTTCGTCGCCATCCCCGGCTCCAACGTCCAACCGATTCCCGAAGATGTCTCTGATGACATAGCCAGCATCCTCGACCCGCTCGGGAACGCGGTGCATACGGCGCTTCACTTCGATCTTGTCGGAGAGGACGTGTTGATCACAGGTGCGGGGCCGATCGGAATGATGGCGACTGCCATCGCCAGACACGTGGGAGCGAGATACATCGTGGTCACCGATGTCAACGATTACCGACTCGAACTGGCCGAAACGATGGGCGCTGATCGTGAGGTCAACGTGACACGAGAAAGCGTCGCCGATGTCATTCCCGATCTGGGGATGAAGGAAGGCTTCGACGTAGGGCTCGAGATGTCCGGCAATCCCGACGCTCTCCACGACATGATCACAACGATGGACAACGGCGGCAAGATCGCCCTCCTCGGAATACCTCCGAAGCTGACGCCAATCGATTGGAGCGATATCGTCTTCAAGGGTCTCACGCTTCAAGGCATCTATGGGCGGAAGATGTTCGAGACCTGGTACAAGATGCTCGCCATGCTCCAGACCGGCCTCGACGTCTCCAAAGTGATCACCCACCACTTCGCCGCAGACGAATACGAGGATGCTCTCGACGTGATGCGTACAGGCAACTCGGGCAAGGTCATCCTCGACTGGGATTGAACGACGAAAGACGACGACGTCTCGCACCGCCGTATCCTTCAGGCATGGACCCCAGGTTCGTCATTTGCGAGGCTTCGACGATAGGCCCGGATATCGTTCGGATGGTCATTGAAGCACCAAGAGTTGCTGCTCACGCACAACCCGGACAATTCGTCATTGTCAGGGCCAACGATCACGGCGAACGCATTCCGCTCACCATCTGCGAGTCCGATCCCGACGCAGGCACCATCACGCTCGTCGTTCAGGCAGTTGGCAGCACGACGATGCGGCTCAATGCGATACCTGTTGGAGAGCACCTCGCTGACGTTCTTGGACCTCTCGGAACACCAACCGGCATCGATCTCTTTGGGGCGTGCGTGGTTGTCGCAGGCGGAGTTGGCACGGCCATCGTTCTCCCCGTCGCCCGTGCCCTCACCCGGGCAGGAAACCGCGTAACAGCCATCGTGGGCGCACGCAACGAGGATCACTTGATCCTTCTCAGTGAGATGCGAGCAGCGACGAGCGAAGTCGTCATCACCACCGACGACGGCTCGGCAGGCCACCATGGATTGGTCACGGACGCGCTGAGCAGGCTCATGGAAGAGGGTGATCCTGACTATGTCTTCACCGCCGGCCCGATCCCGATGATGCAAGCGGTCGCTGGGACCACCCGCGACAGGAAGATTCTCACCGTTGCAAGCCTCAACCCGCTCATGGTCGACGGAACGGGGATGTGTGGAGGATGCCGGGTGACTGTTGGCGGCCAGTCGAAGTTCGCGTGTATCGATGGCCCCGAATTCGATGCGCACGCCGTGGACTTCATCATGCTGAGCAAGCGCAACACGGCCTATCTCGAGTTCGAATCCTGCAGGTTCATCGAGGCGAGGGAGGCACTCGATGCCTGAACTCACCAAGCGCGAACGCATGAAGATGGAGCGCAAAGACATGCCCATGCGTGGCGCCGCTGATCGGGCCACAGACTTCGAGGAGGTGAACCTCGGGTACACCAGCGCCATGGCAGAGGTCGAGGCATCCCGGTGCCTCGAGTGCAAACGTCCCGTCTGTATCGACGGATGTCCAGTTGGCATCAGGATCGATGATTTCATCAGGAATGTTGCCCAAGGTGACTTTGCATCAGCGGCGGCTGTGATCCGTGAGGACAATCTCTTCCCTGCGATCTGTGGCCGCGTCTGTCCGCAGGAGAGTCAGTGCGAGGGCGCCTGTGTACTCGAGAAGAAGGGGCGACCCATCGCAATCGGTCACCTGGAGCGATTCGTGGCCGACCTCGACAGAACCCGCGCACTCGCTGAGCCCGCAGCGTTCACGTCACCAACGGACCGCAAGGTAGCGATCATTGGCTCCGGCCCCGCCGGTCTCGCGTGTGCAGGTGACCTCGCGAAGGAAGGCCACTCGGTAATGGTCTTCGAGGCTCTACACGAACTGGGTGGCGTGCTGGTCTACGGCATCCCTGAGTTCCGGCTTCCGAAGGAGATTGTTGCTGCAGAGATCAGCAGTCTCGAGCGGAGAGGCGTGCACTTCGAGACGGATGTACTCATCGGGTCTGGTACCACCCTTGAGCAGCTGATGGGTGAAGAGGGTTTCGATGCTGTGTTCGTCGGTACAGGTGCTGGTCTCCCACGCTTCCCCGGCATCGATGGCGAGGAGCTCATCGGGGTCTACTCCGCGAATGAGTTCCTGACGCGAGTGAACCTCATGAAAGCCCACGAGTCTGAAAGTGAGACTCCCGTCTATGACCTCGACGGTCGACCCGTTGGAGTGATCGGAGGAGGTAACACGGCTGTGGACGCTGCAAGGACAGCCCTGAGGCTCGGGGCCGACCCGGTGAAGATGCTCTATCGGCGGTCGGACTCCGAGATGCCTGCGCGGAAGGAGGAGATCGAGCACGCCATCGAGGAAGGCGTCGAGATCCAATATCTCGTGGCGCCGACTGTGTTCAATGGTGGCGATGGCTGGCTCAAGAGCGTCACGATCCAACACATGCGACTCGGCGAACCGGATGAGAACGGCAGGGCGCGCCCCGTAGCGATCGAGGGCGCCTTCGAGACGATCGAGGCAGAAGTTGCGATCATCGCCATCGGCAACGCGCCGAACCCTGTGCTCACGCGCTCGACTCCCAACCTCGAAACGACGAAGTGGGGCACGATCGAGACAGACGAGGACACAGGCGCAACTTCAATCCCCGGTGTCTTCGCGGGAGGCGACATCACGACCGGTGGAGCAACGGTGATTCTCGCCCTGGCTGCCGGCCGCAAAGCCGCCGCCGCCATCAACCACTACCTCGCTTCCTAGCGGTCAGGTGGCCCAGGTTTCGAGGAAATGATCCAGCTCACCGTCACGAGAGATAGGCCACTGGCGATGGTTCTGTAGCCGTCCTCGAGGTCAAGACCGATGAGTCGATTGCGATACACGCGGAAGTTGTCAGGGTGGAGATCGCCGTGAATCACCTGCGCTTCGCTCGGATCGAGCCTGGAGAACGCTCCCTTCACCGCGGCGATGGATCGATCGAGAATCTCACGTCTGCCACCAGCCGGGTGGTGAGCCCTGTTCCGATCGAATAGGACAACCGGATCCACCTCCTGCCATCGGATGCCGGGACGACCCGGACGATGTCTAGATCGGTGTCCTGAGCCAGGCACCGCAGCCGTTCGATCTGCCCGGCCTGCGTAGAGGCTCTCCCATGCGAGCGCGGACACAGCAGTCCCTCTGTCTCGCGGTCAGCCGGTGATCGCAGGCGCCTTCGCCTGACCGCGACGCCATACGAGGAGGGTACCGGCACCTATGAAGACCTGGGGGAAGTAGGTCGCAGCCCGCCAGACCAACGTGGCCGCGAGCGCATCGTCGTTCGGGAGACCGAAGGACGTGAGCATGGCCGTGATGATCGCATCGGTTGTGCCGAGACCGCCGGGAGGCACAGGGATGAAGGTTGCAAGCCTTCCGAATGAGAATGCTGCAAATGCCTCTATCAGCGATATTGGGCCACTGAATCCGCCCTGCAGTGCTACAACCGCAAGGTAGAGGATCGAGAACTGGGCCAGCTGCTGACCCACATTCGCAAGGGTGATGAGCAGCCAACGATCGGAGACGACATCCACGATCGATGACCGAAATTCGACAACTGCGTCCACGGCGTCGAAGTCAACGTCCTTCTTCACAAGCCTTGCACTCCGCTGGACGAGACGGTCCGTCCACCCGCCGATCTTCCGGGCGAAGCCCTCGCTCCGAAGTACGAGCACAAGCAGGACGATCATCGTACTCACAGCCGCGGCCGCGATCAGGGTCACAGTCAGGGCTTCACCGCTGGCCTGGCCCGAGAGGGAGAGGCCAACAAGTGCGATGACAGGGAACGAGAGTGTGACAATCGTGTTCCACACGCTCGTGATTCCAATAACCGACGTAACTGGTGCGGCGCCATAGCCGTAGCTCGTCAGCATTCCGTATTGAGCGGCAAGCCCGAAGGCTCCACCGCCAGGGACGACGTTCGATATCATGAACGAGGTCTGCCGTGTCACAAAAGCCGCCTTGTACCTCAAGCCGGGGAACGCTGCTGTGTACGGGAAGACGTAGATGATTATCAATCCAACGGTCGCCAGCGTGATCAGCACCAGATGCCACGACGACATGCCCTGGATGGCCGTCCACGCCTCGCCATAGTCACCGAGCTGCGGGAGGACCACGACAACCATGATCGCCAATATCCCCAAAGTCAGGATCGATGCGATGATCTGCTGTTTACCGAACTTGGGCTTCTCTGGCATGCCAGTGGTCGATGTCGTGTCTGTCATTCGCCGGGGTCCTTTCGATATCACCGCAGAATGTCGCACATGATGCCACGGTCGCGTCCCTGTGCCGACGGGAATGCGTCCGCAACCCACGGACGGATCGCATATGCTGCATCTGGAATGGTGAGCACGAGCACGATCCTTGAAAGGGAAGCCGAGCTGGCGAAACTCGCTGGTCTTGTCGACGAGACAAAGTCAGTCGGCGGCCGTGTCGTTCTGGTGCGTGGTGAAGCAGGGATAGGCAAGAGCACACTCATCAATCGCTTTCTGCGTGATTCTCGTGACCGGGCCCATACGTACCTGGGAACCTGTGACGACCTGCTCACGCCTCAGCCTCTTGCACCGGTCTGGGACATCTCGCGCCAGGAGTCGTCCCTCACAAAGCCCCTGACGGACGGAGACCGCCGAGCGGTCATGGAGACCGTTCTCAACCTGCTGTCCCGCTCGCTGCGTCCAACCATCATCGTTTTGGAGGACACGCAGTGGGCAGACGATGCGACGCTCGACATCATCAAGTTCCTCGGGCGACGCATTGCACGGACGAACGGCCTCCTGATACTCACATATCGCGACGTTGAGGTAGACGCAGACCATCCGCTTCGTCAGGTCATCGGCGAGCTTCCCCCTCAGAACCTTGTTCGGATGTCGCTCAGCCGACTCTCGGCCAGGGCCGTTACCGCCATGATCGACGAGGGTTCGTTCGATATCGACGAGGTGCTGGCGCTCACCGGTGGAAACCCGCTCTTCGTTACCGAGATCCTGGCTTCCGGAACCGACGCTGTGCCTCTCTCTGTCAGAGACGCCGTACTGGCAAGAGTCCTGAAGATTTCACCAGATGCCCGCCGGGTACTTGAGCTTGTGTCTGTCGTGCCCGGTGAAGTCGAGATGTCGCTCATCGACGAGATCCTCCAGCCGACCGGTGAACAGCTCGCTGAGAGCGTACGCCAGGGTCTGCTCCGAGTCGACGACGACATGTTGTCCTTCCCTCACGACCTCCAGCGAAGGGCGGTCGAGTCGTCATTGACGTCACCAGTACGTGGAAGCCTCAATCAGCAGATCCTTGAATCTCTGGACAAGTCCACCGACCCGGCCAGACTCATCCACCACGCGAGAGAGGCCAACGATATCGACGCGATCGTGGAACACGCGCCTCGAGCTGCGCGTGCGGCAATCGCGATCGGGAGTACCAGAGAAGCGGTCTCGAACTTCTCGATGCTCGAGCCCTATCTCGATCGCATGGAACCAGAGGAGCAAGCAACCATCCTTGCCGACTGGGCCATGGAGGAGTACTACCTCGACAACCCCGATTCAGTTGGCCTGTTTGATCGAGCGATCGCCATTCATCGATCAATAGGCGACCAGAAGGAATTGGCCCGAACGCTGACAGCGGCTGGCCGAGTCAATGGAACCCATGCGCGTCCCGCTGAGGCGCGGGCATACTCGACCGAGGCAATCGAAATCCTCGAACGCTTCGGCCCCAGTCCGGACCTCGCGAGATCGCTCAGCTTTCGAGCATTCCTGGAGTTCTTCTATACGGATAGCGACGAAGCGGTGCTCCCGCTCGTCGACCGAGCGATGTCCGTTGCAAAAGAGGTCGGAGACGACGAGTCCGTGACCAACGTACTCAATGTCAAGGCTCACCTCATCTACAGTCGTGGCGACATGGCTGGCATGGCCCTCATGGAGGAGAGTCTCCATCGCGCTGAGCAGGCGGGGGATCATTGGGGCGAGGTGAGGGCGCTCTCCAACATGGCCGGCATGTACGGCGACGTTCGCGACGTGGCTCGAGCAACCGACTTTGCTCAAAGGGCCCGCGATACGGCAGCCCGATACGAGATTCGATCGGTCGAGGTCGACGGTCAGGCGATGTACTCCGAGTTCCTGCTGTGGAAGGGGGACTGGGCAGCTGCCGAGGACGCTGCTTCAGATGTGCTCGGATCGAGTACCCACATCGAGCTAGTCGCGACACGGGTGCTTGGCACGATCCAAGCACGCCGCGGAAGGAATGAGGCTCGCGGTGCCATCCTGGCCATGTGGTCATTGGTCAAGCCCGGAGAGGGTGCCACCGTCGTGGACACCGCCGCCGCGGCCCTCGCTGAGTACCTGTGGCTCTCGGGAGAGAACAATCCAGCGCTGATCGCGCGACTCGAGGAGGTTCTGGCCGACGGGAAGGCTCTCGGGACGCCATGGCCAAGCGGAGCGTTCGCATTCTGGATGTGGAAGCTCGGCCTGCTCGATACCGTCCCCGAAGGCACCGCAGACTTCTACGGGTGGATCATCAAGGGCGAGTACAAACGATCGGCCCAGTTCTGGCGGGAGAGAGGGATCCCATACGAGGAAGGACTCGCTCTCATGCACGGTGATGATGCTGAACAGATCCAAGCGATCCGGATCTTCGAAGAACTCGGAGCTTCCGCAATCGCAAGAAAGGTTCGGCGCGCGCTCATGGACCGCGGCGTGAAGGTGCCTCGTGGCAAATCACAAGCAACGCGAGAACATGGTGCGGGACTGACCTCGCGCCAGGCCGAGGTCCTCGAGCTGTTGGCACTGGGCCTGACGAACACCGAGATCGCGGATGAACTGTTCGTCTCTTACCGCACGGCTGAGAACCACGTAGCCGCCGTTCTCATGAAGCTCGACGTGCCGACTCGCGAGGCCGCTGTCGAGGCTGCTCGAGACCAGGGCGTCCTGCTCCCATGATGATTCCGAGCCGCTCTGCGCTGATACCTTTCAGAAAGGCCATGTACTGACGATCCACACAGCGCCCACGATCACGGCGAGCACTCCTGATCCGAACATCAACCTCGTGATCCAGAGTGTCCCAGACCTGCTCGCCAACTCACCAACACCGAAGGCAAACAGGCCCATGGCAATCACAGATGCCACAAGGTAGGCAAGGAGGTACATGGTCGCCTGAGTCGTTGGAAGGGCGAGGGCAGGGAGGACGCCGAACAGGTGGCCGCCACCTGCCATCCCGTGGAAGATCCCCACTCCGAGAGCTGCGTGATGGTGCGATCGGTCACCTGGACGATGGGCATGAAGGTGCTCGTGGGCGGTATCAGCGTGCTCATGCCTGTGACCATGAACCTCGACGCGTCTGGACCTGACCATTGCCCACACCCCTATTCCTATCAACAGGAACCCGACGACGAACTCCGCCCAAGCCGACCATGACTGAAGATCAACGAACCCCCTGAGGACCAGCCCGATGCCCCCAACGATGACGACGCCAATGCCATGTCCGAGACCCCAGAAGGCGCCCGTTCGAGTGGCATCTGCCGGGTTCTCCACGGCAGCGGGCGCAAGGGCAGCGAGGTGATCAACACCTGAGAACACGTGCAGACCGCCTGCGGCAAGGCCTGTGAGGATCGGGATCATCCGGGCACGATAGCCTCGGGATGCCATCCCGCGATCCGACAACTTCTCGACCAGCTGTACATCTCCACGTAGGCTTGTACGAGGGAAACCGGCCACAGGGAGGCACGGCAATGACGACACTGAGCCACGCTCGAGGAGACACCACAACGCCACTACTCAACGAGACGATCGGAGTGAACCTCGCGCGTACCGTCAGCCGGTACGCAGACAAGGAAGCCCTCGTCTCGCGCCATCAAGGTATCCGGTGGACCTATCGGGAGTTCGCAGATGAGGTCAACCTGGTAGCACGTTCGCTGGTCGCGATGGGATTCAAGAAGGGCGACCGCGTCGGCATCTGGTCCCCGAACAATGCCGAATGGGTGCTGCTGCAGTACGCCACTGCACTCGTCGGGGTGATCCTTGTGAACATCAACCCTGCATATCGCAGTCACGAACTCCAATACGCCCTCGAGCAGTCCGGATGCCGCGGCCTTTTCGCTGCTGCGCGGTTCAAGACCTCAGACTACGTCGCGATGGTCAAAGAGGTTCAGCCATCGGTCCCCGCCCTCGACCATGTCGTGTTCCTCGGGACCGAGGACTGGACATCCTTCCTTGCTGACGGTGAACGTGTTGAGCCAAAGGAAGTCTCCGAAATCGGAGAAACCCTTTCGCCGGATGATCCGATCAACATCCAGTACACGTCTGGCACCACGGGGTATCCGAAGGGTGCGACCCTCAGCCACATGAACATTCTCAACAACGGTTTCTTCGTCGGGGAAGCCTGTCGCTACACCGCTTCGGACCGAATATGTATCCCTGTTCCGCTCTATCACTGCTTCGGCATGGTGCTCGGCAACCTGGCAGCCACCACCCATGGCGCAACGATCGTGTTCCCCGGAGAGGCATTCGAGGCGAAGAGCACGCTGGAGGCTGTGTCCGAGGAACGCTGCACGAGCCTCTATGGCGTACCAACGATGTTCATTGCGGAGCTGGCCGAACCGGACTTCGAATCGTATGACCTCTCAACGCTTCGCACAGGGATCATGGCCGGTTCACCGTGCCCGACCGAGGTGATGAAACAGTGCATCGAGCGTATGAACCTGGACGAGGTAACCATCGCCTATGGCATGACCGAGACGTCACCCGTCTCGACACAGACACACACCGACGATCCGATCGACAAGCGGGTTGGAAGTGTCGGTCGGGTGCACCCGCATGTCGAGATCAAGATCATCGATCCCGAGACAGGCGAGACCACACCCACGGGGATGTCCGGTGAGTTCTGCACGAGGGGATACTCGGTCATGGCTGGGTACTGGAACGACGCCGAACGAACCGAAGAGGCGATAGATGCGGACGGCTGGATGCATACGGGCGACCTGGCGACGATGGATGTCGATGGCTATGTGAACATAGTTGGCCGGATCAAGGACATGGTCATCCGCGGCGGCGAGAACATCTATCCCCGCGAGATCGAGGAGTTTCTCTACACACATCCCAAGATCCTCGAGGTGCAGGTGGTTGGCGTGCCAGATGCAAAGTACGGCGAGGAGATCATGGCTTGGATCCAGACCGAGGACGGAGCACGACTGTCTGCTGACGATGTACGCGAGTTCTGTGCCGGCAGGATCGCCCACTACAAGATCCCCCGTTATGTGGAGATCATCGATGAGTATCCGATGACCGTCACAGGGAAGATCCAGAAGAACAAGCTCAGAGAGATGGCCGTCGAATTTCTCGACCTCGGCGATCAGGTCTCGGCGACGGCCTGAGCAGTATCGAGGATCCTGAGAACATCACCGAGCCATACGACCGACTCGACTGTGATCGGGTCGACGACGAGTTGGACATGGTCGACCCCCATCGATGCGATTCGGGAGAGGTGCCGCGCGATCGTGTCGTGATCACCCTCGATTGCAAGGGATGACTTGCGATTCGGACTGCCCTGACGAGTGCCCATCTCTCCTCCGGGAGTCCGTACGAATACCGCAAGGGAACGGCCGAGCGTGGCAGGATCCCTGCCGACAGCGAGACACGCGCCGTCGATCTTCGCGAGAAGCAACTCTGCGCCATCGGCTGTGTTGTCGTACCAGGCATGCCACCCGTTCCAGCTTTCGGTATGTGGCAGCGTCGCACGAAGGATCCTTGGACCTTCCGATCCGATCATGAGAGGAATCCCACCGGGTCGTGCAGGCGGAACGAGCTCGCAGTCCCGTAGCGCGTAGTACTCGCCTTCGAAGTCGATGGCGCCCTCGGAGAGCAGGGTTCGGATGATCGTGAATGCTTCTTCGAACCGGCTGGCCCGATGGTCGTACGGGAACCCGTATGCCTCGTACTCGACCTGGTTCCATCCCGCGCCGAGGCCGAGAATCAGCCGTCCGTCCGAGATCTCGTCGACAGTCACAGCCTTCTTCGCAAGCATCGCAGGATTGTGAAATGATGTTGCGGAGACAAGTGGCCCTATCAGGACGCGATCGGTGATGGCCGCGATCGCAGCAAGCATCGACCACGCTTCCCAAGGGCCCGTGGCGTGTGTCGAGGTCTTGTACAGCAGATGATCGCCCACCCAGATGGAGTCGAAGCCGACGTCCTCAGCCGTGGTCGTGATATCGCGCATCTCGGGCCACGAGACGATGCGCTCGACCTCGGGAAGTTGCACCCCTACCAGCAATGGTCGAACCACCGTCTGTCCCTTTCGTCACTGAGATGAACACGCTGCCGACTCGACAGAACAGCGCAGAGCTTACCGGACGGCGCACCGGACGCCTCTATCGGTCCGCGTCCGTGATCAGGACAAGTGGACAGCCCCGGGTCGGATGCTGCACGACGGTCATCGCCTGGTTGTACACGGCGCTGAGCAGTTCGGCGCGCAGCACTTCCGCGGGAGACCCCTCAGCTCGTATGGTCCCTTCTGCCATCAGCACGATTCGGTCTGCATGGAATGCTGCCGCGTTCAGGTCGTGCAGTACAGCAATGACACACGTCTCTTGTGCAGCGAGCTGCCTCATCTCTCTCAAGACTCGCTCCTGATGTGCCACATCGAGAGCGGCCGTCGGTTCGTCCAGAAGTACAAGCGGTGCGGTCTGTGCAAAGACGCGCGCCATGACGACTCGGGTCTTCTCTCCTCCACTCAGGGTGGCGAAGACGCGGCCGGCGAGATGCAGAGTGTCGGTTCGCTCCATGGCAGACCGGATCGCTGACCGATCCGAAGCGAGCGATGCATCGGCATCGGCACGGTGCGGGTGCCGACCCATCTCCACCACGGCGAGTGCTGTGAACGGAATATCGCCGGCACCGCCTGAACGCATCACGGAGCGCACTTGAGCAAGCTCGAAAGGGTCTGCCGAACGAGTATCGAGCTCGCCAACAGTGAGGCTGCCCGCATCCGGTAGCAGGTCACCAGCGAGAAGCCGAATCAGTGTCGACTTTCCGGCCCCGTTCGGGCCAATGATCGAGATCACCTCACCCTGGTGACCGACGAGATCGATGCTGCCGACCAAGGTGACGTCACCAACGCGGTACGTGACGCCCTTGGCGATGAGAATCGGATCAGGCATCGTTTGTGCCCCTGCGTGATAGCAGCCATAGAAAGACGGGTCCACCCACCACTGCGGTGACAAGGCCAACGGGGATCTCGACGGGTGAGAGGACCATGCGAGCGAGGAGATCGGCCAGAACCACGAAGACCCCACCGCCGATCATCGATGCAACAAGTAGGTGCCTGTGCCTTGGACCTACCATCGGTCGCATCAGGAACGGCACAAGCAACCCAACAAAGCCAACGACCCCGGCGACTCCCACCGTTGCACCCACTGCGGCACCGCAGCCGACAAGAGTCACCGTGGTTACGAACTCCGTATCGATTCCAAGATGACGAGCCTCGCTCTCGCCGAG